>Ga0164241_10000078_pt1 | contig 232257 bp, 216 predicted proteins | sample OricomyardsoilBY_FD_108780 | JGI IMG/M metagenome (GOLD analysis project Ga0164241, IMG submission 108780) | Backyard soil microbial communities from Emeryville, California, USA - Original compost - Back yard soil (BY) | ecosystem: Environmental > Terrestrial > Soil > Unclassified | place... | reverse complement strand
TCGAGGAGCATGGGCCGTGAGAGGCCAAGCCTCAGTCCGTGCCCACCGGGCATCCCCGCGCCGATTCCCGTCTGGCCCGTGTGAAACAGAGCTACGGCACCTGCATCGCGAATTGCGCCATACACGGGGTACCACCGCTCGTCGCTGGGATCGAAGCCTTGCACCGTGGGGTGGAACTTGAATCCACGCACCCCCCAGTCCTCAACGAGACGGTGCACCCGGTCTACGGCATCTGGCCGTTGCGGGTCAACGGAGCCAAATGGGATCAGTACATCCGCATTGTGCGCGGCGCCTGTTGCGATGTCTTCGTTCGAGAGCGGCGGTTGGCCCAAGTTGTGCTCGGCGTCAACGGTGAACACCACGGCAGCCATGGACCGCTCGCGGTAATACTGCGCAATGGAGTCCACGTCCCGACGCGCACCATCGGTGCGGAAGTACTTGGCGGCCGCCGCAGCCAGGTCATCGGGCAACGCGCTGTGGCCGTGGCCGTCCATCTCGATGTGGACGTGCGTATCGATGGCCTTGAGTGCCGCAACGTCGAGGGCCGGTTCGTAGCGCATGATGCTGGCTGTCAGTTTCCAGAACGGTCAAACTCCGGCGGAAGCGGAGGGAACTTCTCCCCCACCGTCTCCCACTTGCCCGCAACCTCGTCGTCGAGCCGTGCGGCAACGTCTTCTGCGCTCCACCCGCCCTCGGCATACGCGGTGACTGACGCCGTGGGATGTGTCCATAGCTGCAGGCGATCGCCGCCCACGCCAAAGACCTGGCCCGTGATCGAAGCCGCCGCGTCAGAGGCGAGGTAGGCGACTATCCCGCCAACGTCGTCCACCGTGCCAAAACCCAAATCGTGACGGAAGAAAGACGGCATGGCCTCACCAGCGTCGGCCGCTTCTACTGCTGCCGCGAAGTACGGCACTGTGGCCGTCATGGCGGTGGCCGCAACCGGCACCACGGCGTTGGCGGTGATGCCTGCTCGGGCGAGTTCCAGCGCCCAAGTGCGCACCATGCCAACGATGCCGGCCTTTGCCGCGGAGTAGTTGGTCTGGCCAAAGGTGCCGCGCTGGCCCGTGGGCGAGCCGATGCAAATCACGCGGCCGCCCTCGCCCTGCTCGCGCATCTGGATGACGGCCTCGCGCACCGTGGTGAAGGTGCCGCGGAGGTGGACGTTGACCACGGTGTCGAAGTCGTCGTCGGACATCTTCCACAACACGGTGTCGCGCAAGACGCCAGCGTTCGTCACAACGATGTCCAGCCGCCCAAAAGAGTCAACGGCGGTGCGCACCAGTTCTTGGGCGGTTGAGGTTGGCCCAACCGGAGCGACCACCGTGGCGACTTTGGCGCCTGCGGCCTCGAGGAGTGCGGTTGCCTGAGCGGCCGCGTCTTCATCGACGTCGTTGATCACGACGCTGGCTCCGTGCCGCGCGAGCTCTTGCGCGTAGGCGAGGCCGAGGCCACGGCCAGATCCGGTAACGACGGCGACCTTGCCGGCAAGTAACATCTGGCGCTCCTTTGCGATCTGTGACTCATTACATCGTAAAACACTTGAAATTGTCAATCATTTAAGGTCACCACTAACTGCGCTACCATCGTCCCATGGCTGGGCCAGAACGTGACGACGGCAGGCCGCCCGCGATGGAGCGATTGCTTGATGGTTCGCTCAGCGAGGCGCCGAGTTTTCTGCTCGCGCGCGCCAATGCCCGCTCGCTCGCTCAGGGCAACGCCGCGCTCGTGCCCCTCAAGCTCAAAGTGCGCTCCTATGCGGTGCTGGCGCTCGCGTGCGGACCCGAGCGTCCGTCACAGAAGGAGCTTGCCCAGTTCTTGCGACTGGACCCCAGCCAGGTGGTTGCGCTCGTTGACGATTTGGAAGCACAAGGCCTGGTAGAGCGCACAACCGATCAGGCTGATCGCCGCACCAAAGTAGTTGTTGCCACGGACATTGGGCGCGAACGGGAGCGCGAGGCGCGCGCCGCGCTCGACGAAGCCGACACCATCGTGTTCCGCTCGCTCACCGCTGCCGAACGTGCGGCGCTCGCGGCGTTGTTGCGGTCCGTGGCGCTCGACGACTGAGCCCCAACGCTAGATGCCGTCCACGGCGAACGGCCACCCGGTGTAGCCCTCGGCGAGGAAGCGCCTGCCGGACTCGGATTCGACAACGGAACGCAACTCCCCCAATTGGCGGCGACGGTCAAAATCGGTGGCCGTTGGCGCAACGTGCAGCATCTCCGTCATCCACCATGAGAAGTGCTGCGCCTTCCACACGCGCCGCTAAACCGCGTCTTCAAAGCCGTCGATGAGGCGAGCATCTCCCTCTCTCAGGAGTGCGCGCAGGGCCTTCGCCAGAATCACTACGTCGGCCACCGCGAGGTTCATCCCTTTGGCGCCCGTGGGCGGAACGGTGTGGGCGGCGTCGCCAACGATCGCGAGCCGCTCCTTGTGCATCGAACTCGCCACAAAGCTGCGGAAGCGCAGCACGTCCCGCTGGAAAATGTGGCCACGTTGCAGCTCAGTACCCGGAACCCTGCGCTGCAAGATGTCCCACAGTTGCTCTTCGCTGTACGCGCTCGTGTCGTCCTCCGGATCGCACTGGAAGTACATCCGCTGCACCGTCTCGCTGCGGCGACTGATGAGCGCAAAGCCGTCGTCAGAGTTGCTGTAGATGAGCTCGTGGGAGCTGGGCGGCGCCTCGCACAGCACGCCGAACCACGCGAACGGGTACTCCTTGAAGAAGCCGCTGGTGTGTGAGCCCGTGATGGCTTCGCGCACGGCGGAGCGGGAGCCGTCGGCACCCACCACAAAGTCCGCATCGATCTGGAACTCCCGGCCGTCCGCGTCCTCGCACAGCACCCACGCACCGGTGCCATTTGATTGGGCCCGCACGCCACGCGTGGAGAAGCGCAAGTCTTGCCCGGCATCCAGCCGTGCCGCGATGAGGTCCTTGAGCACCTCATGTTGCGGGTAGAGCCACACCGCCCGGCCCGTGAGCGCCGCAAAGTCGATGCGATGGTTCTCCTGGGCAAAGCGCAGGTTGACGCCGTTGTGCCGCTCCCCCGTGGTGAGCACACGCGATCCCGCCACGTGGTTGGCGAGCAGGTCAACGGTGCTGTGTTCCAGGATGCCCGCGCGAATGGTGGTCTCGATCTCGCCGCGCGTGCGGTCATCCACCACGATGGACTCAATCCCGTAGGAATCGAGCAGATGCGCGAGGATGAGGCCCGCGGGCCCGGCGCCCACAATTGCCACTTGAGTTCGTTGAGTCGTCATTGTCTCCTCCTGGCCAGCAAACCACTCGCTGCGGCGTGCCACCGTTCAGAGTGTCCGTGGTGGGCACAAGAAGCGCCTCGCGCAATCCCATTCAATGAGAAGCAGGGAGGAGTTCAGTCTTGAGGCTCGGCGAGCGCGAGCCCAATGCCCTCCGCGGCCGCCACCAGCAGCGAAACCACGCGCGCCGTGCGCGGATCGTCTCGCGGAAGCACCATCGACAACGCGGCAACGACGCGGCCCCGGTGACGCACGGGCACCGCCACCCCGGTCGACACCTCAGACACGTAGCCCGGCGCAATGACGTACCCCTGCGAGCGCACGGTCGCGAGCAGTTCACCTATGCGCTCGGGGCTCACGATGGTGTGCGGTGTGAGCCGCGGCAATGGGGCGGCCAGCACTCGCTGCACCACCTCGGGCGGGGCGTAGGCGAGCAATACCAGGCCTGACGACGATGCATGCAGCGGCAAACGTCCCGCAACGCGCGCAACATTCAGTCCCGCGCGAGGATCTGACAGCCGCTCGATGAACAGCGCCTCGCCATCCTCGAGCACCGCTAGCTGTGTGTGCTCGCGAATGGCACCTTGCGCGTGCGCCATGTAGGGCCGCGCGGCCTCGCGCAATCGCAAGGCGCGCGAGCCTCGGTGAGCGAGCTCCCACATCTTCATGCCAAGACTCACGCGACCCAGCACGTCCCGCTCCAGCAGTCCAACGGACACCAGATCCTCGACCATGCGGTGAGCCGTTGAGGTGGGCAATCCAGCTTGCCGCCCTATCTCGGTAGGGGTCTGCATGGTGCGTTCCTCTGAGAACGTGTTGAGCACGCGCACAATGCGCTCCGCCACGGATTCGCCAGAGCGTGAGTTGGCCACGGAACCTCCTGCGTTGAGCGCCGTCCGGCTGTTGAGAAAGCACGTACTGCGCTCCCATTCAATGAGAATACTGCCATTCAACTGGCCGTAACGATGCCACACTGGCCCCGTTAAGGCTCTGGGAGGAGGCGCGTTGACGCACGGTCAGGCAGCGGCACCGGTGGACCGCCAAACGGGCAGCGCCACCCAAGACCAAATCACGGCAGAGATCATCGCGAGCCACGCAGAGCAAGAGCGGGCGGAGCGAGCATCGACCGACGGCCGCGAGCCGCCACTCACCACGCTCGACTTCGCTCCCTACCGGTCAAGCATCCTGCGTCACCCAACCAAGAATCCCAAGCTCGTGGACCCCGAGACCATCGAGCTCTACTCCCCCGCCTTTGGCGAGCGAGACGTGGCTCCGATCGAAGCCGATCTCACCGCCCAGCACAACGGTGAACCCCAAGGCGAGAAGATCACCGTCAGCGGCCGGCTGCTCGATACCCGAGGCCGCCCCATCCCCAGCCAGCTCATCGAGATTTGGCAAGCCAATGCGTCGGGCCGCTACATCCACCAACGCGATCAGCACCCCGCCCCGCTCGATCCCCACTTCACCGGGGCCGGCCGGGCCATAACCGGCGCGAGCGGCGAGTATTCCTTCACGACTATCAAGCCGGGCCCGTACCCGTGGCGCAATCATCAGAATGCCTGGCGACCCGCGCACATCCACTTTTCCGTGTTCGGGCGCGCCTTCACCCAGCGGCTCGTCACGCAGATGTACTTTCCTGGCGACCCGCTGTTCGCCCTGGATCCCATCTACAACTCGATTCGCAACCAGGCGGATCGCGACCGGCTCCTGAGCCGCTACGACCACGATGCCAACGTGCCGGAGGTCTCGCGCGCACTGCTCTTTGACATTGTTGTGGACGGCCCCGATTCCACGTGGTTTGAGGACGCCTCATGACGAGCACAAACGAAACTCGCCTGGCAGCGACACCCGGCCAGACCGTCGGCCCGTTTTTTCATTTTGGCCTCAACTACGTGGGCATGAATCACGTGGTTGCACCCGGCTCTGCGGGCGCCGTGCGGCTCAGCGGCATCATTCGGGACGGCGCGGGCGAGCCAGTTCCCGACGCCCTCATCGAGATCTTTGGCGCGGATGCCGACGGCGCCATTCCGCAAGAACAAGGCTCACTCGACCCCGGCAGCGACGCCTTCACAGGATTTGGCCGCGCGGCCACCGACGATGCCGGCGCGTATGAGTTCTGGACTCGCGAGCCCGGTTCCCGCGCGCGCGGCGCCGCCTTCTTTGCAGTCACGCTCTTTGCGCGCGGGCTGCCGTCGCACCTCCATACCCGCATCTACGTGCCGGGGACACCGCTCACGAATGATGCGCTCATGGCAAGCCTGAGCGAGTCTCAACGTGAGACGCTGGTGGCAATTCGTGACGCGGATGGAAATCTGCAGCACCACATCCATCTGCAGGGGAATCGAGAGACGGTCTTTCTTGACTACTGACGCCACTCCAAGCGTGCCGCCAACTGCGGCACGGGTGCTGTCGCCGTTTGTCCCGAGCGCTGGCGCCACGGACGACGCCGTCATCATGGCCCTCGTGAGCGCTGAGGTGGCACTGGTCCGTGCGTGGATTCGCGTGGGGCTCGCGCCCAGTTCCGTTGGCGAACAGGTGGACCAGGTGTGGGGCTGGGATGCCACGGCCCGACGCTGTACACGGCATTCCCTTGACCGCGCGGCTTTGGCGACGTCTCTGGCACAGCACGGAAACCCGGTCATTGGCCTCGTGGAGCAGATGCGCTCGGCGCTGGGCGCGGATGCCGCGGCTTGGGTTCACCGTGGCGCTACGAGCCAAGACATCCTGGACACGGCGCTCATGATCGTCACGCGGGATGTCACTCGCGAGGCCGGCACCGCGTTGACGGCCGTTGAAGCCAACCTCACGGCACTCGCCGTTGCAAATCGGGACGTGACCGCGGTGGCGCGCACGCTCACACAGCACGCGGTGCCCACCACGGCTGGCGCCAGAGTGGCAGGTTGGGTGCGGGGCATCGCGCGCGCACGCGCGCGGCTCGCCCACGCGGGCGAAGCGCTGCCTGTGCAGTTGGGCGGAGCCGCCGGGACGCTCGCCTCCTTCGTGGAGGTGGCACGCACCCAGCAGGGCGCAACCGCCTCTCCCGAGGACGTGGTGCGGCACCTAGTGGCGGCATTCGCCGATGAGTTGGGCCTCACCGCGCCGGCTGCGCCGTGGCACACGGTTCGCGCGGACGTAACTGAACCCGGAGATGCCCTGGTTCAGGTCTGCGACGCGCTCGCCAAGTTTGGCGCCGATGTTGCCACCTTGAGCCGCACGGAGATAGCCGAGGTGAGCGTGAGTAGCGCGGGCGGCTCCTCCGCCATGCCCCACAAGCGCAATCCCGTGGCGGCAGTGGCGCTCCGCTCTGCCGGCATGCGGGCGCCCATGCTGGGAGCAACGCTCCACGTGGCGTCGGCGAGCGCGGTGGACGAGCGCCCGGACGGCGCGTGGCATGCGGAATGGCCCACGCTGCAGGACCTATTGGAACTCGCCCTTGGCGCGTGCGGCACGGCGGTTGAGCTGTCTCAATCGCTGACTATCAACCTCAAGGAGATCGCGGCCAACCTTGAGTTGTCGCGCGGCGCGATTCTCTCCGAGCGGCTGTCCATTGCCTTGCCCCCGCTCGTAGGTCCCGAGGTCACCACGGCCGCGGTCCGGGTGGCGTCCGAGGGTGGCGACCTCGCGGGCTTCCTCACCTCCCAGGCCAAACTGCCTGGTGCCGTAGTAGCGGAGATCACCGATCTCACGAACGCTACGGGCCTTGCAACGTGGCTCGTTGACACCTTGCCAACGGCTGAGCGCCCGTGACGGCATCGCTACTGACACTGTCGGCTCCCGTTGGACCGCCTGGTGCGCCACTGCTCGTGTTGGGCTGCTCCCTTGGTACGTCTGCTGCGCTGTGGGCTCCGGTATTGCCATTGCTCGCGGGGCACGTACGCGTGACGTATTGGGAACTGCCCGGTCACGGCGACGGCGCTCCCACAACCGCGCCATTCACGCTCGCAGACCTGGCCGATGCTGTTGCCGCAGCCCTGCCCGAACCTTGCCACTATGCAGGGGTTTCGCTTGGTGGCGGCGTGGGTCTTGAACTGGCAATCCGGCACCCTGACGCGGTGCTCTCGCTCACCACCGTGTGCTCGGCTGCGCGTTTTGGAGAGCCGAGTGGCTGGGAGGATCGCGCGCGCCAGGTGCGCGCGCAAGGCACGGGCTCGGTCATTGTGCAGTCCGCGCAGCGCTGGTTCGCTGGCGACACGATGACGCAGGACCCCACCACCACGAGCCGCTTGCTGCACGCCCTGCGCGAGGCCGATGCGGAGTCCTACTGTTTGTGTTGTGATGCCCTGGCTCAATTTGACGTCCGCTCCCAACTGTCACGGATTACGGCGCCCGTCACCGCGCTGTGGGGAAGCCTGGACAAAGTGACGCCGGAAGCGTCGTCCACCGAGATCGCGGGAGGCGTGGCGAACGGCCGCAGCGAACGCATCGATGGCGCATCACATCTGGCGACAGTTGACCAGCCTCAAGCGGTTGCCACCGCAGTGCTCGCCGTCATCACCCAAGCGAAAGGCGCGATCATCCATGACTGAACCGATCCCCCACAGCACCGACGACGAGCGCAGGAGCGCAGGGTTCGCGGTGCGCCGCGAAGTGCTGTCCAACGCCCACGTTGACGCCGCGATAGCAGCCACTACGCCCACCACTGCGGACTTCCAGGACTTCATCACGCGCGTTGCGTGGGGCGAGATCTGGTCGCGGCCCGGACTTGACCGGCGCATGCGCTCGGTGGCGGTGCTCACGGCGCTCATTGCGGGCGGCCACTGGGAGGAGCTCCCCATGCACGTACGTGCCGCCGAGCGCAACGGCCTGACCCGCGAGGAAATTCGCGAGGTCATCCTGCAGTCAGCCATCTATTGCGGTGTGCCTGCCGCCAACCACGCCTTCGCGATTGCGGCCGGAGTGTTCGCGGAGTAGCCGCCCGCAGTGCTGGCGCGGCCTCGCGGCCCGGCGTAGGATGGTCGCATAGCGCACGAGTGTTCGCTCTGCGAACACTTCCGGGAAGGGCTACGCATGATTGACAAGATCACTCCCACGGTCGCCGCCGCCGTGGAGGGCATTCGCGACGGATCAACCGTGCTCATCAGCGGCTTTGGAAGGGCGGGCCAGCCCGTTGAACTCATCGATGCGCTCATAGAGCACGGCGCCACCAACCTCACCATCGTCAACAACAACGCGGGCAATGGCGACCACGGTTTGGCGGCACTGCTCGCGGCGGGGCGCGTGGACAAGATGGTGTGCTCCTTCCCGCGCCAACACGATTCGTGGGTTTTCGACGGCTTGTATCGCGACGGCAAGGTGCAACTCGAGCTGGTGCCGCAAGGCACCCTCGCCGAGCGCATCCGCGCCGCAGGCGCCGGGATTGGCGCGTTCTTCTGCCCCACCGGCGTGGGCACCACGCTCGCCGCGGGCCGCGAACACCGCGAGATCAACGGCCGCATGCACGTTCTGGAATACCCCATCCACGGCGACGTGGCCCTGGTCTCCGCGCTGCGCGGAGACCGCTGGGGCAATCTGGTCTTCCGCGAGACCGCCCGGAATTTTGGCCCCATCATGGCCACCGCAGCGGCGCTCACGGTGGTGCAGGTGGATGAGGTTGTGCCGCTGGGAAGCATGGACCCCGAATCCGTGGTCACTCCTGGTATCTATGTGGATCGGGTGGTAGAAGTTGGCTCCCGCAGTTGGCTGGAAGACGGCGAGTTCATTGGCGGAGTTGATGTGGATGGCCACCCCGTGACCGCCCAGCAAGGAGCACCCGCATGACTCGGGGCCTCACGCGCGAACAGGTCGCCGCCCAAATCGCGGCCGACATTCCAGAGGGCGCCTACGTGAACCTCGGCATTGGCGCGCCAACGCTCGTGGCCAACTACTTGCCGGCTCACGCTGAGATAGTGCTGCACACAGAGAACGGTTTGCTTGGCATGGGTGGGGCGCCAACGCCGGACCGCGTGGATCCCGATCTCATCAATGCCGGCAAGCAGCCCGTCACCGCAGTGGCCGGTGCGGCGTATTTTCACCACGCGGACTCCTTCGCAATGATGCGCGGCGGCCACCTGGATCTGTGCGTGCTCGGCGCCTACCAGGTATCCCAGAACGGCGACTTGGCAAATTGGTCAACCGCAGCGTCGGACGCTATACCGGCTGTTGGCGGGGCAATGGATCTGGCGCTGGGAGCCAAGAAGGTCATCGTCATGACAGACCTGTTCACGCGCGCGGGCGAGCCCAAGCTCGTGACCGAATGCACCTATCCGCTGACGGGCGTTGGCTGCGTGAGCGAGATCTTTACGGAGTTCGCCGTGTTCGGCTTTGAAGCGGGTCACTTCGCCGTGAAGCGAACGTGGGGCGACGTCACCTTTGATTGGCTCCAAGACCAGCTTCCCCTTGACCTCATCGACGCAACGGAGGCCGCACTATGAGCACCAACAGTGTGATTTACGATGCCGTGCGCACGCCCTTTGGGCGCGTGGGCAAGGGCCTCGCCGCGGTGCGCCCGGATGACCTGGCGGCCACCGTAATTGGGGCGATCCTGGAACGCACCGGCGTTGACGGCGCCAAGATTGACGACGTCATCCTGGGCGATGCCAACCAAGCGGGCGAGGACAACCGGGACGTAGCGCGTTTTGGCAGCCTGCTTGCGGGCTTGCCAACGAGCGTGCCCGGCGTGACGGTGAATCGGCTGTGTGGCTCTGGCATGGAAGCGATCATTCAGGCGAGCCGCGCGGTACTCGCTGGGGATGCCCGCTTGGTCATCGCGGGTGGCACAGAGTCGATGTCGCGCGCGCCGCTTGTCATTGAGAAATCAGACCGGCCATTCCCCGTGAGCAATCAGACCGTATGGAACACCACCATCGGGTGGCGCATGGTGAACCCCAAGCTGCCGGCAGCATGGACCATCTCCAACGGTGAAAGTGCGGAAAAGCTCGCGCAGCTCTACGGCATCTCGCGCGAACAGCAAGACGGGTTCGCGCTGCGCAGTCACGTGCTGGCCGCGAGCGCGTGGGATGCGGGTGTGTTCGCCAAAGAGATAGTCGCTGTTCCCGGGAGCGCGCTAGTGCGGGACGAAGGGGTGCGCGCCGACTCAACCCTCGAAGCGCTCGCGGCCCTCAAACCCGCCTTCGCGGCCCACGGCACCGTCACCGCTGGCAACTCCTCGCCTCTCAGCGACGGGGCGGGCGCCCTGCTGATAGGCGCCGAAGGCGCGCTCAATGTGGAACCCCTTGCCGTCATCACGGGGCGCGCGGCGGCAGGCAACGACCCCGACGTGTTTGGCGTGGCACCAGTTGCCGCGGCCCACGAGGCCCTGCGCCGAGCGGGCCGCACGTGGGCAGATGTGGACATCGTTGAACTGAATGAGGCCTTCGCGTCGCAGTCGCTCGCGTGCCTCAAGCTATGGCCGGAGCTCGATCCCCAGCTGGTTAATGTGCACGGCGGCGCAATCGCGATCGGCCACCCTTTGGGAGCCTCGGGCGCCCGCGTTGTGGGCCGTGCGGCACACGCTCTTGCCGAACGCGGATCGGGCGTGGCGGTTGCGGCCATCTGCATCGGTGTTGGCCAAGCGCTCGCGGTGGTGCTCGAGCGATGACCGCAGAGCAGCACGTGCAATCACTGGTGCGCGGGCTCGCCGTGATCAGGAGCTTCGACGCGCAGCACCCCTCCCTCACCTTGAGCGAAGTGGCCGCGCACGCAGGGATTTCGCGAGCCGCGGCGCGCCGATTTCTCTTGACGCTCGTTGACATTGGGTACGTGCGGGCGGTGGGGAAATCGTTTGAACTCACGCCGCGCGTACTGGAGCTTGGCGTGAGTTACCTCTCTGCCCTGGGATTGCCGGACATCGCGCAACCACACCTCGAAGCGTTGTCCGCGCAGGTGGGCGAATCCGTGTCCGTGGCGGTCCTCGACGGCACGGACATCGTCTACGTGGCTCGCGCGGCTGGGCGCCGCATCATGAGCGTGGACATCACCACAGGCACGCGCTTCCCTGCCTATGCCACAGCGCTTGGACGCATCCTCATCGCCGCACTGCCGGAGGATGAATGGGAGCAACACCTTCCTAAGCCCCCGCTCACTCGTTTCACGCCGCAAACCCTAACCACAACACCCCAACTTCGCGCGGAGTTGCGTGCCGCGCGGGAACAGGGCTGGGCACGCGCAGACGGAGAACTGGAAGAGGGCTTGCACTCCCTCGCGATGGCCCTCACCGGGCCGCAGGGTCCGCTGGGCGCCATCAACATCGCCACCGGGCCGGTCCGCGCCCACCCCCACCTCACGGCGGACCAACTCCTCGAGAGTCTGCGCGCGGCCGCGAGCGCCATCGAGGCGGACTACGCTGCCGTTCGTCTCACGCGGTAATGCAGGAGCGAGCGCGCGCCACCGCCTGCTCAAGATCGTCGAACACGTGCGACTCGTCCTGCAGGGCCTCCAGCACACCCACCCTCGTGGCCAACTCAAGGTGCCTAGGCTGAATCCCCTTCACGAGCACGGTCACGCCGCGTCGCTGCAGCGTGGTGACTAGATCGGCGAGCACCTGCGCGCCCGTGGAATCCATGAGCTGCACTTGCGACATCCGCAGGATCACCACCTCCACGCCCTGGGTGAGTGCAACGCGATCCATGACGCGGTCTGCCGCCCCAAAGAACAGCGCGCCGTCTATGCGGAAGAGCGCAATGCGCTCGTCGCCCGCGTGGGTTGGCCCAGGCAGTTCCTCCCGGTGCACACCCGCGGAGCGAGACATGGACCGCAAGGCAAAGAAGGCGGCAACGGCCACGCCAATGCCCACGGCGTAGATGAGGTCAAAGGCGATCGTGACGAAGGCAGTGGTTGCGAACACCACTGCGTTCTGGCGAGAGGCCTTGACCACGGTGACCACCGAATGAAGCGGCACCATGAGCGCCGCGGTGACTATCAGGATGCCCGCGAGGGCAGAGAGCGGGATGTTTCCAACGAGCGTGCTCGCGCCGGTGACAATGACGAGCAGCGCCACCGAATGCACCACGGCGGCGAGGCGAGTCCGTGCCCCGGACCGCACATTGACGGCCGTGCGCGCAATGGCACCTGTGGCCGGCATACCGCCAAAAAGGCCCGACGCTATAGAGGCCAGTCCTTGACCAACCAGTTCGCGGTCGCCGTTGTAACGCCCCGTGTCCGAGTGCAGCGACGCCACGCGCGCCGATAGCAGTGACTCGATCGCGGCGAGGGCCGCGATGGTGACGGCCGGAATCGCGAGCGCCGCGAGGTTGGCTTGGGTCACAACGGGCACGTGCGGCGCGGGCAAGCCCTGCGGCAGTTCGCCGATGACGGGAACGGTGGCTCCCAAGATCGTCACTGCAAGCGTTGCCAGCGCAATCGCAACGAGATAACCGGGCCAACGGGGCGCAAAGCGTCGGAAGCCAAGCATCACGGCAGCCACGCCAGCGACTATCAGCAAGGTGGGCCACGCGTCGGCCAAATCTGTTGAACGGATGGCTGATAAGGCGGCCAAAAAGGCGTTGGACTCGTGACTCGTGGCTGGCAAGCCCAGCGCGGCAGGCACTTGCTGCGCGGCGATGATGAACGCAATGCCAGCCGTGAAGCCTTCAATGACGGGCCAGGGAATGGCGCCAACGAGGCCTCCCAGCCGGAAGAGCCCGGCGGCCACCACAATGAACCCCGCCATGAGGGTTACCAGGGCAAGTGCCTTGGTGCCGTGAGCTGCGACCACGGGAGCCAGCACCACCACCATGGCGCCCGTGGGTCCGGAAACCTGCACGTGCGATCCGCCCATGACGGCAGCTACCACGCCCGCGATGATGGCGGTGATGATGCCCGCCTCCGCGCCAACGCCAGAGGAGACTCCGAACGCGAGCGCGAGGGGAAGAGCCACCACACCCACGGTGAGCCCCGCGACGATGTCAATGCGCCAGGTGCCACGCAGCTGTGCGTAGTCAGCGCGCGACGGCAACAATGAGCGGACGCTCACAATCAGGACCCTGCGCGAACGTCGGCAAGGAAGGTGCGTGCTTCGGTGAGCATGCGGGCCACGCTCGGATGCGCGAGGCGGTAATACACCTGGCTCCCCCGCCGTTCGGAGTTCACCAGGCCGTAGCTGCGCAACACTCGCAAGTGCTGGGACAGGTGCGAGGCCTCAAGCCGCGTCGCCTCGAGCAGCTCGCTGACGCCGCGCTCCTGCTGCTCAGCTAGGAGTTCCAGGATGCGAATGCGGAGAGGGTGCGCGAGTCCCTTGAATAGCTCCGCCTTCACCTCGTTCAAGGGGCGTGCCTGATACATCCGGGCTCCTACACTGATTTGATGACTTCATCATATCGCCAATTCGCCCCGTTCTCGTCCACGGTGTCCACGGTGTCCACGCGGTCCGCCCGTTCGCGCCTCACGACCTAACTCCGCGAACTACAAATCCCTGCTCTCGCCGGGTGGCACCAACTCAAGCGCCACCTCGGTGAACGCTTCGGGGTTGATGAACCGCAAGGCGAGGCTGTTCTGGCCCATCTCGGAGGCAAAGCTCTCGTGAATCTGGATGCAGCGGCGCGGGTTGATGGCGCGCACGTAGTCAATCGCTTGGCCCGTGCTGTACCACGGACCAGACGTGGGAAGAAGGAGCACCTCAACCACGGCGTCGGGCACCTGGATGGAATCGCCGGGGTGGAAGACCCGGCCGCCTACCAGGTACCCAACGTTGGCGCATTGGGGAATGTCAGGGTGAATCGGGGAATGGACCTCCCCATATACCTCCACACTGAGGTCCCCAACTGAGAACCGATCGCCAGCCGCGACGGCGTTCAACGCGCCCGCCAACGCCCCGGGTGTGGCGTCGCGCAACAGCGCAACCACCGCCTGTGGCGCACAGACCGTGAGATCACTTCGGCTCGCCAGCGCCGCAGCAACGGCTTCAACGTCAACATGGTCAAGGTGCTCATGGGTGACAAGAATCGTGGTGGCGGCCGCAATCAACTCCCCGGCGCCGGGAGTGAAGGCGCCGGGATCGATGAGGACCGCGTTGGCCCCCTCCTGGATGACGACGCATGAATGGCCGTGTTTGGTGATTTTCACGTGCTCACGCTACTCCCCGCGCTTTGCGAGTTACCCCGGGAATACTCCCGGCCGCCGCGCGTTATTACATGCAAACGCATATACTTGATTGAGACCTAAGGAGCACATCATGCAGTTCGGCATCATGTCGGTGAGTGACATCACTCGCGACCCCGTCACCGGCTACACACCTTCAGAAGCCGAGCGCATCGACGCGGTGGTGAAGATCGCCCTCAAGGCGGAAGAGGTTGGCCTTGACGTCTTCGCAATTGGCGAGCACCACAACCCACCGTTCTTCTCCTCTTCGCCTACCACGTTGCTGGCGAGCATCGCGGCGCAGACCAAGAACCTCACCGTCACCACGTCCACCACGCTCATCACCACCAACGACCCCGTGCGCATTGCCGAGGAATACGCAATGCTGCAGCACCTCAGCAAGGGCCGCATGGACCTCATGCTTGGCCGCGGCAACACCGCGCCGGTCTACCCGTGGTTTGGCCAGGACATTCGCCAGGGCTTGCCGCTCGCGCTCGAGAACTACAACCTCCTCCACCGCCTGTGGCGTGAGGACGTAGTGGACTTTGAGGGCCAGTTCCGCACTCCACTGCAGGGCTTCACCTCCACTCCCCGCCCCCTCGACGACGTTCCGCCGTTCGTGTGGCACGGCTCCATCCGCACGCCCGAGATCGCCGAGCAGGCCGCCTTCTACGGCAATGGCTACTTCGCGAACAACATCTTCTGGCCAAAGGATCACTACCAGCGCCTCATCGATTTCTACCGCCGCCGTTTTGAGGCTTACGGCCACGGCACGGCCAAGCAGGCCATCGTTGGGCTGGGCGGGCACGCGTATATCGCCAAAAATTCTCAGGATGCGGTCAAAGAGTTCCGGCCCTACTTCAACGAGGCTCCGGTTTACGGCCACGGGCCGACGCTGGAGGACTTTGCCGAGCAGACTCCCCTTTCCGTTGGGTCGCCTCAGGAGGTCATCGACAAGACCATGACGTTCCGCGAAGCCTTTGGCGACTACCAGCGCCAGCTCTTCCTTGCCGACCACTCAGGATTGCCGCTGCACATGGTGCTCGATCAGATCGAGTTGCTTGGCACCGAGGTGGTACCGGTGCTGCGGCGCGAGCTCGAGGCGCTGCGCGATCCCGAGGCGCCCGCCAATCCGCCTACCCACGCCGAATTGGTCAAGGCCAAGTACGGTGACGACGAGCCGCGTCAGCCGCGGCCCAACGCCAACCGTGGCGACAACGTCACGGGCGGATCGCCTTACCAGGACACCGACGCGATCCTCGACGCGCAGGTCACAGAAAGCGTGATCTAGCCATGACCGCGAGGCTCGCAAACGACGCATGGGAGTCGCTGCTCACCGCGCACGCGACTCTCATGCGCAAGTTCGTTGACACGGACGTGTGGCAGGGCGCGTCCATCCGCGAATACGACGTTCTCTACGCCCTCTCCAAGTGCAATGGCAGCACCCGCATCTCCGATCTTCACGAGCACGTGCTGCTTAGCCAGCCGGCCCTGTCGCGCCTGGTAGATAGGCTAGTTGAGCGCGGATTGGTCTCGCGCTGCGAAGATCCTGCCGACGCTCGCGCCCGCCGCGTCTCGCTCACCGAGGCCGGCCGCGATCTGCAGCGCAGCATCGGCCGGGCTCACGCGGCTGACGTCGCGTCCGCCATGGCCCCGCTCACACGCGAGGAACTCGAACTGCTCGCAGCCCTCACATCAAAACTCACGGCGTCCCAGCTCGCCGTCGCCAATGCCAGCAGGAGCGCGCGATGACCCAGTTCCAGTTGGTTGTTGTCAACGCAGGGGTCTCGGACCCCTCCTCCACTCGCCTGCTCGCAGACCGCGCCGCACAACGCGTGGCGTCACTCGGCGCGGAGCGCGGCCACGAGGTCGCTATCTCCACGATCGACTTGCGCGAGCTGCTGCCGGAACTGCCAGCCGCGCTGTCCTCACAGCTCCTTGGCAAGAAGTTCACGGCCGCCGTAGCGGCGCTTGCCCAAGCCGACGCGATCGTTGCCGCCGCACCCGTGTACAAGGCCGGAGCATCGGGCCTATTCACGAGCTTTTTCCAGGTGCTCGACAACGACCTCCTCATTGGCAAGCCCGTGATCCTTGCCGCTACCGCGGGCACCGCTCGCCACGCGCTGGTAGTGGATGAGGAGATGCGCTCGCTGTTCGCATACCTGCGCACGCTGCCGGTGCCCACGAGCCTGTTCGCGTCCACGGAGGACTGGAACGACAAGGCCCTGGGCAAGCGCGTTGACCGCGCGGCGTTTGAGGCGGTGTTGCTCATGGAGTCGGGCTTCGCCGCCGCGGTCAAGGACGAGTCCTGGAAGCGCTACCAACACGAATTTGGCTCGGCGGGTGGGACGCACCACGATATTGACCTCAGCAGCGACCTCATGAAGCTTGCGCAAGGCGGCACCCTCAAGCCCAAGGACCCGCAAGCGTGAGAGATTCCCTCGCGATCTTCCTGGACGTGGACGGCACCTACGCATTGCACGGCAGGGTGCCCGACGCTCACGTGGGGGCGGCGCGCGCGGCACGGGCGGCGGGGCACAAGGTGTTCTTGTCCACGGGGAGACCGGTTTCCGCGCTGCCCCACGCACTTACCGGGGCTGGGTTCAACGGCTACGTTGCGGCGGCAGGCGCGTACGTTGAGTACGGCGGCGAGACCATCGCGGACGTCAACTTTGAACCAGCCGCCGCGGCGGCGCTGCTCGCGCAATTGGACGCCCACGGCGTCCAATACATCGTGGAAAACTCGCGTGAACTGCTCATCCCGCGCAGCGCGGAGCACCTGGTAGACCGCGCGCTCGGCGCCTACGGCGGCGAGAATGCGGAACTGCTCATCGAGGTGGTCGATGGCTTTGAGGGCATCCCCGTGGCCAAGGTGATCTGCTTTGGCGGCGACCAGCCGCTCACCGAGATCCTCGAGCCGCTTGGGCCCAGCGTGGCCGTACTGCCCAATTCGATTCCCGATCTAGGTGTTGGCGCTGGCGAGGTCTACCAATCGCACATCAACAAGGCCGTGGGGCTCAAGGCGGCCATCGCGGCCATGGGCATGACGCGCGCGCAGACGGTGGCATTTGGTGACGGCCTCAACGATCTCGAGATGCTCACCTTTGCGCACGTGTCGGTAGCCATCGAGGGCTCGGATCCGCGCGTCATGGCGGCCGCCACGCACACCGCTCGTGGCCCGGAGCATGCGGGACTCGCCGCCGCCTTCAGCGAACTGGGACTCGTCTAGGGCCATGACCCAGCGCATTGGGATTCTGGGAGCGGGCAAGCTCGGCACCGTGGTGGCGCGCCTCGCCGTGGCCGCAGGCTACGAGGTGCGCATCGCGGGCTCCGGGGATCCCAAATTCATAGCGCTCACTGTTGATGTGGGCGCCCGCGGCGCCATCGCCACCACCGCGGCAGACGCCATCGCGGACGCCCACCTCGTGATCCTTGCCATCCCGCTGTACGGCGTGGACGGCGTGCCCGCCGGCGCACTCGCGGGCCACATTGTGATCGACGCCACCAACCACTGGGCAGACGTGGACGGCCCCCTCCCCGAGTACGAGTCGGCGGGCGGAACCAGCACCGTGGTGGCGCGCAAGTTCCCGCACGCGCGCATCGTCAAGGCGCTCAGCCACGTCGCCTATCAAGAGCTCGAGGCACACGCTCGTGACTCGCGCCGCATTGCCCTTGGCGTAGCGTCGGATGACGTGGAGGCGGCCAACACGGTCGCGGCATTCCTAGAGCGGTTGGGCTTCGATGCGGTGATGATTGGTCCACTCGCGGCTGGGATTGGACTGCAGCCTGGCTCGCACGCGTTTGGCGCGGCGCTTGGGCGCGAGGCGCTGCTCCGCAGCGTTCGAGACTTCAATTCAGCACGCTCAGAGAAAGGCATGTGAGATGAACGCAGTCACCCGTAACGAGGAACAGAACCGCTACGAGATTCGCGTGGACGGCGAGCTCGCAGGGTTCTCCGAGTTCATCCCCGGCGAAGGCAGCGTGGTCTTCACCCACACCGAAACTCTTGAGGCATTCGCGGGCCAGGGGCTCGGTCTTGAGCTCACTAAGGCAGCCATTGCGGACGCCGTGGAGCGCGGCGAGACAATCATTCCCCTGTGCCCATACGTGCGCCGCTACCTTGAACGCAACGACGTACCGGGCGCCACAGTGCACTTCCCCAAACTCTCATGACAATTCATGCGGTTGTCTATCCCGCACGCGAGGTGCCGCTGGGCGGCGTGCGGGGGATGCAAGTGCGCCGCACCCTGCCGCAACGCGGATTGCCCACCGTGGGCGCGTGGTGCTTCCTTGATCGCTTTGGTCCGCAACGCGTAGCGATGCGCGTGGAGCCGCATCCTCACATGGGCCTGCAGACCGTGACATGGCCGCTCGCTGGGGAGATCCGCCACCGCGACAGCGTTGGCTCGGACGTAGTGCTCCGCCGCGGCGCGCTCAATCTCATGACGAGCGGCGACGGAATTGCGCACTCCGAGTATTCACTCGGCGACGGCACCGTGGAGCTCGATGCACTGCAGTTCTGGGTGGCCCTGCCAGAGCATGCGCGCCATGGTGAGCGTGGCTTCGAGACCCATGAAGACCTCCCCCGGCTGGACCTTGGTGAGGGCGCCAACGTGATCGTCATCCTCGGCACCCTTGGCGGCGTCACGTCGCCGGCAACCACCTACTCACCACTCGTGGGGGCGGAGATCACGCTTGCCGCCGGCACGGACGTTACCGTTCCGCTCAACCCAGCCTGGGAGCACGCGCTCGTGAGGCTGGGAGGCGAGTTCAGCGCAGGGCTGGATACTGCCGACGCTGCGCCGGGGCCAGCTGGCGACGACCTGCTTTACCTTGACTCGGGGTTGAGATCGGTGCGGCTTGCCTCTCGTGAGGGCGCGCGGCTTTTCCTCATGGGCGGGGAGCCGCTCGCGGAGGAACTCGTCATGTGGTGGAACTTCGTTGGGCGCTCGCATGAGGAGATTGAGCAGGCGTGGCACGCATGGGAGGCGGGGTCCGAGCGGTTCGGAAAGGTCGCCGGGCACGGCGACGTGCGCATCCCCGCGCCGCCCATGCCCACCGTGCGGCTGCTACCCCGCAAGCGCGGCTAGCGCACGCTTGGCAACCTACGCCCGCAGTACCTTCTCCATGGCTTTGCCTTTGGCCAACTCATCAACGAGCTTGTCGAGGTAGCGGATCTTTTGCATGAGGGGGTCTTCGATCTCCTCCACTCGCACGCCGCACACAACACCAGTGATGAGGGCCGCGTTGGGGTTGAGTTGCGCGCCAGCAAAGAACTCGTCGAACGTGTTGCCGTTGTCAATCCGGGCAGCAAGTTCTTTCTCGTCATAGCCTGTGAGCCACGTGATCACTTGATCCAGTTCCTCGCGCGTTCGCCCCTTCCGCGCCAGCTTGCTTACATACAGCGGGTACACGGAGGCAAAACTCATGGCGAAAATGCGATGCATGGCTTCCGAGCCTACGTTGGGCTTACAACGGACGCCACGAAGCGTTGCAGATCAGCCAGCTCAGCCTCGCTGACGGCGTGACCAAGGCCCTGGTAGATATGCGATTCCAGTGACGTGTACTCCGGAAGCCACACTTCCGTAAGCTCGCCAACCACCTGAGGGATGACCACGTCCGCCGTTCCCCTTCCCCAGAACGCGCGCGGACGGTTCTGCGCGAGCACGTCGTCTGCCGGTTGCGGCGCATCCATGACGTAACCGCTCAACAGCGCGATGCCGTCAACCCGCGCTGGCCGGGTACGCAGCAGTTGCGACGCCATCAACCCGCCTTGCGAAAACCCAATTGGCACCAGTCGCGCATCGGGCGCGCAGTTGGCGTCCACCCACTCCCACAACAATTCCGTTGCCGCCTCAACAGCGTCTTGCTCGCCAAAGTCGGTGTCCTCAAGCGAGAACCAGGAATAGCCCGGCCCAGGTCCGCGATTCGGCGCCCGGACCGCCGCCCAGGCCAGCCCGCGCGGCAGGTAACCCGCAAGCCCAGCCAGATCGCGTTCGTCGGCCCCGTACCCGTGCAAAAGGAGGGCTAGGCGCGGAGCCCATGCGGCGTCGGGCGAGGAAACGTGAGTCAGCATGCCCCTACCCTTTCACCAGATGCCACTCAGGGTGTTTGGGCTGCACGTGGCGGCCGCTCGAGCGCGAGGCGACGCGCCGGCCAACGTAAGGCAGCGTGTGCACGCGTGTGTAGCGCAGCTCCGAGCGGAGGGTGCGGTGCGGCGCCGGTTCTCCCGCTGGCGGCTGCTCGGTGGGATAGCCGAGGGCGGTAAGGACCGTCGCCGCCACGCGCTCGTGCCCGCTCGGGCCAAGGTGCAACCGATCATCGGACCAGTAGCGGCGGTCCGGAAGTTCACCATCATCCCAATTGCTGATGAGTTGGTTGCCCGTGACGGCCACGAGTTCCTGGGCCGCGGCCATGTACGCGTCACCGCGCTTGGTCATGCGGCGTGCCAGCGGCAACTGGTTCGTGGGCTTGGCTCCCGTGACGAACACAAGGCGCACACTCGCCGCGTTGCATTTGGCAACCGCAATCCGCGTCAACGCCATGAGCGCGGCGACGGAGAAGGTGGGCCGCATCATGTTGTTCCCGCCACCGTTGAAGAGGATCACGTCCGGTGGCGGGTCAAGCGCGAGGGCGGCGTCGAGCTGTTCTTCCACGATGGGCTTGAGGAGGCGCCCTCGAATGGCGAAGTTCGCGTAATAGACGGGCTCGTCGAGTCGCTGCGCAAGGTTCTCAACCAGGCGATCCGCCCAGCCGCGCGGAGTGCCGTCCGGCCACTCGTCGCCCAGCCCCTCGATGAAGCTGTCGCCAACCACCGCGATTCTCACGGTTACTGAGCCTATCTGCAGCCTATCTGCGCGCGAGGCCCGCGATTGTCACGTCAACGAGCCGGGTGATCGCGGCTCTCGACGCCAGCGACGCTGCGGCGGTTAGCGCGTGCAGGCAGTACGCGGCGAGTTCTTCCGGCGCGACGTCGCCCCTGGCGGTTCCCTCCGCGGCGGCATCCCGCACGAGGTCCGCGATCAGCGCCCGGAGTCGCGTTTCCGCTTCCGTCACGTGGTCCCCACGGTGCAGCATCGCAACCAACTCGGAACCGTCATGGGGGCGGCTCATGTGGGCGTAGGCCGTCAGCACCGCGCGCAGCCTCTCCCCCGCGCCCCCACGTGCCCCGTCGCGAGCGGCAGCGAGTTGCTCCACGTGGCTCGCAACTTGACCCTCGTGCCACGCGAGCAGGATGGATCCGACGTCAGGAAAGTACTTGTAGAGCGTGGCCCTGCCAATTCCGGTCTCGCTCGCGACTTGCGACATCGTCACACCGGACACCCCGTGTTGGGCCACAAGCGAGGCAGTGGCCGCAATGGTCGCCTCGCGCACGGCGGCGCGGTGCGCCTCAACAGTGTCCTCCCAGAGCCTCGGCATGCGAAAAGTATGACACTCTGGCAGTATGCAATACAAGATGTATCGCAACCCGAAAGGATCAGATCATGGCCGTCAGCATCACCTGCAGGGCGTGCGGCAAGGAACTCACCGCCCAGACTGAAGAGGAGCTCGCGCAGCTGGGCATGGAACACGGCGCCGAGCACGGCCACCCGCCGGAGAAGCTCAGTCACGCGAGTGTCATGAGACGTCTCCACCGCCACGCGAAGAAAGACGCCGAGCACTCAGACGAGTCTTAACGCCAAACCCTTGAGATACGCCTTTTCCTTCATGTCGCCTTGGCTCCTGTATATCGAGTATAGTACGCAGTATGTCTAGCGAAATTGAGGCACCATGAGCGTCCGCCACGCACTCCTCGCCCTCCTGACAGAAGGCCCCAAGTTTGGCTTTCGCTTGCGCGAGGAATTTGAGCAACGAACGGGCGACGTGTGGCCACTCAACGTGGGCCAGGTGTACACAACGCTGCAGCGCTTAGAGCGCGACGGGCTCGTGGAGTCGGCGAGCGAAGAGGGCGACAGTCCTCAGAAGGACTACGCGATCACGGATGAGGGGCTCCGCGAGGTGCACGAGTGGCTACGCACTCCCCCAGCCGCGATTCCACCTCGCGATGACCTTGTGATCAAAGTGCTCGTGGCCGTGGGGATGCCAGGCGTGGACTTGCCGGAGGTACTCCAGTCGCATCGCAGGCGCCTCGTGGAACTCATGCAGACCTACACACGGCTCAAAGAGGACACCCCCGACGACGTGCGGGTGGCGCTCGTTGTCGACGCGGAGATCTTCCGGCTCGATGCGCTCATTCGGTGGGTCGATTCGGCCCATGCGCGCGTGAATGCGATGCCTCCCGCCGCTGTTTCCGAACCGGCAACCGGCAAGGCGACAACCGGAACCGTCGCGGTGGAGCGATGATTCCCGGGGTAGAGCTCAAGGGCGTATCCAAGACATACGGCGAGGGCGCAACCGAGGTCCACGCTCTTCATGGCGTCGATTTGCGAGTCATGCCAGGCGAACTCGTTGCCGTCATGGGTGCGAGCGGCTCTGGCAAAAGCACGCTCTTGACGATCGCGGGCACCCTTGAAGACCCAACCTCGGGCACGGTGACCGTCGCGGGCACGGACGTGGCCGGACTGTCGCGCAACGACCGCGCTCGCCTCAGGCGCCAAGCCATCGGGTACGTGTTTCAAGACTTCAACCTGCTCGCCGGTTTGAGTGTCGTCGAGAACGTTTCCCTCCCGCTAGAACTGGACGGAGTGAGCCTTTCCAAGGCGCGGACCGTGTCTCTTGAGGCGCTCGAACGCATGGGCGTCGCCGATCACGCATCGCGCTTTCCCGATCAGCTCTCGGGTGGCGAGCGCCAACGCGTCGCCGTAGCGCGCGCCGTTGTGGGCAAGCGCGACCTCCTGCTTGCGGACGAACCAACGGGCGCGCTCGACTCCGTGAACGGCGAATCCGTGATGAGGATGTTGCGCGCCGCATGCCAAGACGGCGTCGCAGGCGTGGTCGTGACCCATGACGCGCAGCTCGCATCCTGGGCGCACAGAGTCGTGTTCATCCGCGATGGCCTCATCGTGGATCAAACACGGCCACAGGCAACGGCAGAGACTCTCCTCGCGCAAGAAGACTCCGCGTGACCACAGATACCGACGTTCGAGATGACGTGGCTCGCCCGCGCGCGTCGTCGCGGGGCGGCTGGCCAGCTCGCCGAGCCGTGGGCCGATGGGCATGGCGCCTGTTCCGGCGCGAGTGGCGGCAGCAGTTTCTGGTGCTCGCCCTATTGAGCATCGCAATCGCGGCCACGACGCTCGGTCTTGGCGTAGCGGTGAACGCGGATGCCGGTGCCCAGAGCCAGTTTGGCAATGCCGACTACTTGCTGAGCATCCCCTCCACGAATCCAAACTTTGAACAGGATGTCGCGGCGGCGACCGCGGCCTTCTCCACGAGCGAGACCGTCTATCACTCGCACATCGCCCTGCCCGGCTCCGTGACCCCCCTCGACCTTCGCTTTCAAGATCCTTCCGGAGCCCTCGCGGGCCCAACGGTGAGCCTGCTCGAGGGCGAGTGGCCCGAGGGTGCCAGCGAAATCGCCGTTACCAGGGGTGTCATAGACACGTTCGGCCTGACGGTAAACGGGGAGTGGCAGACCGAAGGCCAGGACTGGACCGTGGTCGGCGTGGTCGAGAACCCGCTCAATCTCGTAGACGACTTTGCGCTGGCCTCCGCCGACTATCCCTCGACCGTCGACAGCGCAACGGTGTGGGGAACGTCGGACACGCCGCCCAACACACTCAATATCCCGGGCGCCAAGCTCTCCGGCAAGGGGCCCGGCAACCGCATGCAGGCCGAGGTGATCACGCTCGTACTTGCCGCGCTGGGAGCCGTCTTCGTGGGCCTCGTCGCCGTAGCCGGGTTCGCCGTGGTCGCGCAAAGGCGATTGCGGGGGCTGGGCATGCTTGGCGCGCTTGGCGCCACCCCCCGCCTCGCGCGGCTCGCGCTCGTGGCGAACGGAGCAATTGTTGGCCTCGCCGGCGCGCTCACCGGCACGGTGTTAGGAGTGCTCGTGTGGTTCGTCGCTGCACCCGCGTTCGAGCAAGCCGTCAACCACCGGATCGACCGCGCCAACCTGCCGTGGATTGCCATCGTCGCCGTTGTTGCCCTCGGGACACTCACGGCGATAGTTGGATCGTGGTGGCCCGCACGGACTGCAGCGAGGGCGCCGATCGTGTCCGCGCTCGCCATGCGGCCGCCGCCGCCTCGAAAAGCGCACTCGTTCGGCATTCCTGGCGTGATCCTGCTCGCAGGCGGCGTGGCGTTCGTCGCGTTTGCACCGGCGAGCAAGCCCGCGTTCTCCGCACTCGGCGTGGCAATCGCGGCACTCGGCACGCTGCTGATCGCGCCACTGGGCTTGATGGCACTCGCCAAGCTCACCAATTCGGCGACCGCCTCGGTGAGGCTCGCGGTGCGCGACCTCGTCCGCTACCGCGCGCGCTCTGGCGGCTCCGTGGCTGCGGTAAGCCTGGCCGTCGCCATTGCCGTGGCGATCTCGGTGAGCGCGGGCGCGGCGCAGGCCTCGGCCAACGCGTCCGAGGGCGGAGGCAACCTGCCAGACAACCAGATGGTGTTGTGGCTCGGCGCGGATGGAGCGGACGGCCCCATCCCCGCCGTCGTGCCCGCTCAGTTCGCTGGCACGCAGAGCACGGTGGACAGCATCGTGACCACTTTGGGCGCGGCGTCCTCGGTAGAACTCGACTCGAGTACCGATCCAGAGGCCAGCGGCGGAACGCACGTTGGGGACTCGACGGACTCCGGCTCTCCCACTTATGACGCCGTGCAGTTGGGCATGCCCCAAACCGTGATCATCGACGGCAAGGAGGGAAATTTCTACGACGGACAAGACGCAATTTCGGTATTCGTAGCCACTCCAGAATTGCTCGCGCAGTACGGCATTGAGCCAAGTTCCATTCAGGCAGACGCTGACCTCGTCACCTCACAAGGAAGCCTCGACGGCTACGAACTGATCCCCGTGAGGACGGGCGATTGGGTGCCCGTGGTGCAACAGGCCGCGCTTCCCACGTACTCCTCGACGCCCACCACCCTCATCACCCAGACGGCGATGGACGCGTTTGGACTGATCGCCGTACCTACCGGCTGGCTCGTCACGTTCGATGACCCGATGACCTCTCAGCAGCGCGATGACGCGCGTGAACTCGCCGCTAAAGCGGGCCTCAGCGTTGAGCTGCGCCCAACCGAGGCAGACCTGCAGTCGTTGCGCCTTGCCACCACGCTCGGAGGAATGGCACTAGCGCTCGCCGTGCTCGCCATGACCGTTGGTCTCATTCGCAGCGAGACCTCGAGTGACCTCAGCACCCTCGCCGCCATAGGCGCGAACAGCAGAGTGCGGCGCGAGATCACCGCGTCAACAGCGGCCGCGCTTGGCCTCGTGGGCGGCATCTTGGGAGCGGTCAGCGCCTACGCTGTGCTCCTCGCTTGGTATCGACACGACCTGAGCGTGCTCAGTCCCGTGCCCGTGCTGCAGCTCATAGCGATCCTCGTGGGGCTTCCGGTGGTCGCGTGGCTCGCTGGCTGGATGCTTGGCGGCCGCGAGCCCTACCTCGTGAACCGCCGCCGCATCGACTGACGGCCTAACGCGGGACCAGTTCCACGGCCGACGCTGCGGCCAGGGATGCTTGCACGTCGAGCACGCGCTGGTTACGGCTTCCCCGGAACTGGAGCGTGAGGTCCCGCTCCTCGTTGTTGAACGTGCCGTCCACGAGCACGTCCACCGAGGACAGCAGCTCGAGCTTGTCGCCGCCCTCGGCAACGATCTGCTCGAACGTGTACCCAGACCACGACCAGATGTCCTTGTGGCCGCCAAACTCCTCGCGCACGCTCGCCACGAGCCGCAGGCACACTCCCGTATTGAGGAACGGCTCGCCACCAAGGAGCGAGAGCCCCTGCACGGCGGGATGCGCGAGGTCGCCCAGGATGCGCGCCTCGAGTTCGTCCGTGTACTCCGTGCCGTACCGGAAACTCCACGCCGCCTCGTTGAAGCAGCCCTCGCACTTGAAGAGGCATCCACTTACGTACAGCGCGCACCGCACGCCCTCGCCGTCCGTGAACATGAAGGGCTTGTAGTCCGCCACGTACCCTGCGCTGACGCGCGAGCTCTGCCACAGCGCAGGGTCGGGAGTTAGAGGCACGGCAATCTCCTGATGGTCACGGCACCCGTGTGCGCCCAGGCATGTGCTTGACGCGCGCAGCGATCTCCTGGTGCCGGCCGTGCACCATGGGCCGCGCCTGGGGGTTGCCAAGGTAGCCGCACGTGCGCTTCACCACGTCACACGTGCGCGGGTCCGCGTTGCCGCACTCAGGGCAGGCAAAGCCGCGCTCGGTGGGGTTGAAGTCGCCCATGAACCCGCACTCGTAGCAGCGGTCAATGGGCGTGTTAGTGCCCAAATAGCCAACGCGGTCGTACGCGTAGTCCCACACCGATTCCAGCGCCTTGGGGTTCTGCTGCAGCACCGGGTACTCGCAATAGTGAATGAAGCCGCCACTCGTGAGCTCCGCATACGGCGCCTCAAAGTCCAGCTTCTCGAACGGCGTGGGGTTCTTGCGCACGTCGTAGTGGAAAGAGTTGGTGTAGTAGTCCTTGTCCGTGATGTCCTCGATCTCGCCAAATCGCTCCTTGTCGATGCGGCAAAAACGGTCGGTGAGGCTTTCGCTTGGCGTTGCGTAAACGCTCACTTGATAGCCCTGCGCGGCCGTCCAGTCCCGTGCATGGCTCCGGAGAGAACGGAGCACGGCGAGGGTGAACTCCTTGGCTTCCGCATCGCCCTCCCATTGGCCGCCGTAGAACGCGGCGGCCACTTCGTAGAGGCCTATGTAACCCAGCGACACGGTTGCCCGGCCGTTGGCGAAAAGCTGATCAACAGCGTCGGCCGGTGCCAAGCGCCGCCCAAAGGCGCCGTGAATGTAGAGGATGGGAGCGTTTGCTGGCGTTGCCTCCTTGCAACGCGCGATGCGGAATGCGAGGGCGTCGTGGACGGTGACCAAGCGCTCCTCGAGCAGTGCCCAGAAGGTCGCCAGGCTGCCGTTGGATTCCAGCGCGATGCGCGGCAAGTTGAGGGTGACCACGCCAAGGTTCATGCGGCCCGCGGTTACGTCGTTGCCTTCCTCGTCCTCCCAGCCTTGCAGGAACGAGCGGCAGCCCATGGGCGCCTTGAAGGAGCCGGTGAGCTCCACGATCTTGTCGTAGCTGAGGATGTCTGGATACATGCGCTTGGTGGCGCACTCCACGGCAAGCTGCTTGATGTCGTAGTTGGGGTCGGTGGCGTCCAGGTTGAGGCCGCGCTTGAGCGTGAACAGGAGCTTGGGGAAGATCGCGGTGCGGCCTTCGCCTCCCAGGCCGCGGATGCGGATGTTGAGGATCGCCTTCTGGATCTCGCGCTCGTACCAGTCGGTGCCAAGGCCAAAGCCCACGGACGTGAAGGGCGTTTGGCCGTTGGAGGTGAAGAGGGTGTTGATCTCGTACTCGAGCGACTGCATGGCGTCGTAAATGTCTTTGCAGGTCTTTTCGAGGGCGTACTCGTGTTGGTTGTCGTAGCCGTCTACCCAGACCTCGGCATCTGCCAGGTGCTTTTCATAGTTGAGTTTGGCGTAGGGGGCCAGCAGCTCATCTGCGCGGTTGACGGTGCAGCCGCCGTACTGGCTGCTGGATACGTTGGCGATGATCTGCGAGATCTGTGCCGTGGCGGTCTGGATGCTGCGTGGGGGCGTCACCGCCGCGTTGCCGATGCGGAAACCGGTTGCCAGCATGTTCTCAAAGTCGATGAGGCAGCAATTGGTCATGGGCTGATACGGGTGGTAGTCGAGGTCGTGATAGTGGATGTCGCCCTTTTGGTGGGCGTTTGCGACGTGTGGCGGGAGCATCCGCAGGCCGATCGCCTTGCCCACGATGCCTGCGGTGAGATCGCGCTGGGTGTTGTAGACGTCGGCGTCCTTGTTGGCGTTCTCGTTGACGAGGGTGGCGTCCTTGTCGAGGAGCTTCGTGATGGAGTGGTTGAGGTCCGTGGCCTTGGAGCGCGCAAAATCCCGCTGCACGCGGTAGTCGATGTAGGCACGGGCAACGTCGTGTTCGCGCGCCTCCAGGAGCACGTGCTCCACCACGGATTGAATCTCGTAGATCTTGATCTCGCCGGCATACCTGTCCGCGAGTTCTTCGTCGATGCGGCGCGTGAGCTCTTCGATGGCGCTCGCGTGGGCCTCGGTGACTTTGCCCAGTGCCGCGCGGAATGCTTTGTGAAGGGCGGCGCGGATGCGGTTGTCGTCAAACGGGAGGCAGCGGCCGTCTCGTTTGACGACCGTGAGGGTGCGAGTAAGGCTCGGTGCGTCGGTGAACTCTGCGTACTCGGTGGCGGTCATCTTCGTCCTCCTCCGTGGAGCGACCGGGGATGGCGCCACTACATGTTGGGGTTGCTAGTGACAACCGACACTAGATGTGGTGCTGGTGGAGGAGGCGGGACCTTGGTCCCAATCACCCAGCCCTGCGCCCAGGCTCCACCAATCCGTACTCATACGCAGCGATGACTGCCTGCACGCGATCGCGCAGTTGGAGTTTGGCGAGTACGCGGCTCACATGCGTCTTCACCGTGCCCTCGGAGATGTACAGCGTTGCGGCGATCTCCGCATTCGACTTCCCTTGGGCAACTTCCCTCAGCACGTCGCGCTCACGCTCCGTGAGGCTCGCAATGGGCCCATCCTCGGGCCGCGGTGCCGGCTCGCGATCCACAAAACTCTCGATGATGCGCCGAGTCACCGTGGACCCCAGCAGCATCTCCCCCGACGCCACGGCGTGGATGCCCTCAATGAGCTTCTCCGGCGTCGCGTCCTTGAGAAGGAAGCCGCTGGCTCCGGCGCGCAACGAGGCAAAGATGTACTCCTCGATTCCAAAGGTAGTAAGCATCAGCACGCGTGTCTGCGGACTCGCCTCCAGGATCGCGCCGATCGCTTCGATGCCGTCCATGCCTGGCATGCGAATGTCCAGCACCATGACGTCCGGATGCGCGGAACGCGCCAAGGCGATGGCCCCCTCGCCGTCCCCGGCCTCGCCAGCAAACGTCAGATCCGGCTGAGAATCCACCATCATGCGCACACCAGCGCGCAATAGCTGCTGATCGTCCACAACCGCCACACTCAAGGTGGCGCCCGGCTCGCTCATGCGCTCACCGCGGTTGGCAGCACCGCGCGAATGCCAAAGCCGTGCGCGCTTGGCCCCGCTTCCAGCTCGCCGCCGTAAGCATCCACTCGCTCGCGCAGTCCCACGAGCCCAAGGGTGGAGCCCGTCAGTTCGCGATCATGCTGGCCTGACGCGCTGGTCACCCGCACTTCCAGCTCACCATTGGTGCGCGTCACCGCCACCGAGGTGTCAACCGGGCCCGCGTGCTTGAGGATGTTCGTGAGACTTTCCTGCACAATCCGATAGGCAGTCAGCTGCACACCGGCAGAGACGTCCTCGCAATTTTCGCTGACGTCTACGGTCACACTCATCCCCAGTGGGCCCATGCGCTCGCACAAGGTGGCGATGTCGGCAAGGGATGGCTGGGGCGCCGGTCCGCCATCGTCGTCACGCAAAACCGCGAGCATCGTGCCCAACTCGCGCAGTGCCTCGCGGCCCACAGTTTCGATCTGTGCAAGCGCATCGGTTGCCGCTCTAGGGTCCGTGGCCGAGGCCATGCGCGCGCCACCTGCTTGCATCACGATCACCGTGATGGAGTGGGAGATGACGTCGTGGAGTTCCCTCGCGATGCGTGTGCGTTCGCTCAACGCGGCACGCTCCTCCGCGCGGGCGCGTTCCAGCTCCAGTGCGTGCGCGTGCGTGCGATTCGCCACCGACGTGGACAAGACCCTGCCGATGCCCCACGCGCCGAGGAGGAGGAATGCGTCCATGATGATGTCGGTCACGATGTGCATCCCGGGATAGTGCGCCACCACCGCACCAAACCCGGTGAGGGCGATGAGGGGTGCCCAGACCGCGCGCTCCCAGGTTTCGTGGCGACCAACCGAGTACATGGCGAAGATCCACGTAACGAACTGTCCCCACAGAGTGAGCAACACGGGCGTAAAGAGAGCGGGCAGTACCACCACCGCGACAATCACAATGAGCACAGCGAGAGGCCAGCGACGGCGGAATACCAGCGCGGTGCACGCGACGATGATCGAGAGTAAAGCGCTGGATTTGGGTGCATCGCCGTAGGGAATCGTCAGGCCCGTATAGAGGTCAAGCAATCCCATCGAGAGAAAGCCCGCCGCGGGCGCAATGTCAAAGACGAGCACACGCCACGGCTTCTCACGTGCGTGCATCTTGGCCATGTTCGTCAGCCTATAGACGTTTGCGCCGCCGGGGATCGGCCGCGAGACAGACATGCCCTACGCCCTGAGGCAGACAAAACCTGGCCCAAAGGCCCACCAAAACCGGCCCCCAGCCAGACGCGACGCCACCGCGCGCTTTCATAGCGTCGGGCATACCACCAACTGAAGGAGTGATCATGCAGAACAACTCAACCCAAACCTTCCGCAGGCGCCTCACAATTGTGGGCCTCATTGCGGGCCCGCTCATCACCATTTTTGGCTCGATCCTGGTCATGGGCATTCCCGAGGACGAGGACATGCGCAAGAGCTTCACCACCATGGGCGAGCACGGGAACACCCTCCTGCTCTCCGACCTAGTGGTGACTGCTGGCTTCACGATTACCGCGCTCGCGCTCATCTCGGCCACGTCGCTGGCGCGTGCGCGTGGCGGGATTGTCGCGACGATCGGCGCGATCATGGCCGGGTTTGGCATCGCCGGCTTTGGCCTGGCGAATGGCACAGGTCTCGCGGTCATTGCGCTGGCGCAAGAGGACGACGCCGACACGGCCTTCACGTTTGCCAAGAGCATCACCGAATCCGGCCCACTGGTTCCGGCGAGCGGTATCGGCTGGCTACTCGAGATGCTCGGCTTGATCGGGTTGGCGCTCGTGTACCTGGGCCTGTGGCGGGCGCGCGTGGTACCGGTGTGGCCCTTTGTGCTGGTACTGGTTGGCTCGCTCGCCAACATCGCGGCACCCTCGCCGGTCACTGTGCTGGGTTCCGTGCTGCTCGCCTGCGTAGCCGGCACGTGGACCGCCATTCGCATATCGCGCCTGGGCGCGCAGGCGGAGGTGCCCGCGGACGCGCCGGTTGCGTCGCTCGCGCAGTAGGGGCCGACGCTGTTGCGGCTAACGCTCAGCAGTCACCACACGCGAAGGGACCGCTCTGAGGGGCGGTCCCGTTCGCGCGTCACTCCTCGCCCGCGGTCTCCCCATATCGGTCTTCCACGAGCAGGTTCTGCACAATCTGGGGCGCAGTGTCCGGCGTGACGGTCCGCTCCGGCAGCACCACCGGCTCCCGCTCCAGCGGCGTGTACGGCACGGCCGCGAGGATGTCGGAGATGAGGTTGAGGCGCGCGGCCTCCTTGTCGTCACTGAGGACCGTGCGCCACGGTGCCCATTCGCTATGGGTGCGGGCGAGCATCTCGTCGCGAGCGTTCGTGTACTCGTCCCACTTCTCGTAGGAGGCCAAGTCCATGCCCGAGAGCTTCCACACCTTGCGCTTGTCATCGATGCGGCCCTGTAGACGCTCGGTCTGCTGCTCGGGGCTGACCTCCAACCAGTACTTCAGCAGGATGATGCCCGAGCGCGCCATGAGCCGCTCAAATTCCGGGACCACCTGCAGGAATCCCTCAACCTCGTCCTCCGTGGCGTAGCCAAAGATGCGCTCAACACCCGCGCGGTTGTACCAACTGCGATCGAAGATGACCACCTCCCCTCCCGAGGGAAGGTGCGGCACGTAGCGCTGGATGTACATCTGGGACTTCTGCTCATCCGTGGGTGCGGGCAGTGCGACCACTCGGAACACGCGCGGGCTCACTCGCTCCGTGAGGGCCTGGATGACACCGCCTTTACCAGCGGTGTCGCGCCCTTCGAACACGATCACGACCTTGGCCCCTGTGGCCTTCACCCACTCTTGCATGGCCACGAGTTCACCGTGCAGCCGCTTGAGCTCCTTGCGGTACGCCTTGTTCTTCATCTCGCCCTGTCTCCATTGACGGCCCGACGTTCCTACCGGGCTCAGCGTAGTGGCGGGGCGTGGTGCGGGCGTGGTGGGCAAACAAAAAAGGACCGCCCTCACGGACGGCCCTTTTCGTTCTGTCTCAACCAGAGTGGAGCTGAGGGGACTCGAACCCCTGACCCCCTGCATGCCATGCAGGTGCGCTACCAGCTGCGCCACAGCCCCATTCCGCTCCCGAAAGAGCGAATGCCATAGTAGCCCACGCTCTTGTTCATCCGCTAATCGGTTGTGGACTTGCCACGCACCTTGGCGACCACGCTCTCCGCGACGCCCTTCGCCGCCAACCCGGCCTTCTTCGCGGTGTCAACCACAGCGTCGGACCCCTTTTTGGCCGCCTCGATGGTGCGGGCGGATACCTGCGCGGAGATGGTGGGCTCGTCGCCGGGATCCAGCCATTCGGGCCAAGCGGCGAGCGGAGGGCTGAAGCCTTCGCGGCATGACTTCACCACGCTCGAGCCAAACCAATAGCTGGTTGCCCCACCCACGAACGCGCCGATGAACGGCAGCGCCTTGGTGCCGATGCGTGCCGTCCCCATCACGGCGCCGCGGGAGAGGGCCTCCTTGGCGAGCACCATCGCGACTGGCACGAGGGCTGAATCGGGAAGTTGCTGCGAAACAACGTCACCCCATTTGGGTGAGACGCGCGAGATGGTCTTCTCCGTCGCTATGCGCGCACCGGTGAACGTGCTCCCCGCCGGTAGCGCCGTCATCACGAGATCCGTGACGCGGCTCTTGCGCTTCTCCCCCAGCATGGCGCCCAGCACCACCACCTTGGCGCGCTCAGGGTCGTCGATTCGATACCCGCGCAACTCCGCCATGCAGATGGCAAAGAGCGCAGTCGCCTCGTAGAAGAACGTCAGGTCCGCGACTCCCAACGCTACCGCCGTTGGGATGCCCACCACCGGGATAGTTGCCGTAGCGCCCGCCGCCGCACTGGCGCCCGTGGTTGACGCCAAGTACCACTGCTCGATCTTCTTCATGACGTCCGCAGGCGTCGCGTCAGGGTGCTTGCGGCGAATCTCCTTGATATACGCGAGCGCGGCCGGCCGCTGCTTGGCGATGATCTTGAAGATTCGGTCCTGAAAGTCAGTAGGCAGCGAGGTGTTAGGCATTGTCTCTAGCTCAGTCATGGGGTCTCCTTCACCAGGGTTATACCCAATAGGGCGGTGGCTCAATCCGCACCCAGGCCAAACGCATCGATGTGCCACGCGCCGGACTCCACGCGGCGCAGCGTGGCCGCCGCCCCATGCGGCACGCGTCCCAGCACGGTGGACGACGCTGGCTCGCCTATCGCGGCAAGCAGGCCAAGCGTGATGGGGCTTCCGTGAGATACCACTACCGCGGGGACGTTCTCATCCCACACGCGTTGGAGACCATCAAAGACTCGCGCGGCCACGGCGGCTTGGCCGTCCCAACCCGGCACGTGGGGATCCAGTCCGGCCTCACGCTGGGCGAACTCGCGCGGCCAGTCTCGCTCCACCTGCTCCCACGTGAGCCCCTCCCATGCCCCGTAGGAACGCTGTGCGAACGCCGCGTCAACGGTGACGGGTGCACCACTCAAGCTCGACAGTGCCTGTGCCGTCTCCACCGCGCGCCCCAGCGGCGAGGAGAAGATCCTCACTGCGGGGCCAAACGCCTCGAATAGCCGAGCGGCGCCGTCCGCCGCGATGGCACGCCCCCGCTCGTCCAACTGGACGTCCAATTGCCCCTGGATCCGCCCGCCCGCATTGGACGGCGTTGGCGCGTGGCGCCACAGCACGATCATGCTCATGCGGCACCCCGCAACGGGTCAACGCCCACGTTGTGACGCTGCAGCGTCCAGCCCCCTGAGACACCCCGCTCAACCACAGACCACCTGGTATTCCCCAGATTTCCCAGCGTGCGGTGTTCCAGCGACAAACCCAGCAGTCCCATAATCCCAATCCGCGCGGACGAGCCGTGCGAGAACACCACCAGATCCCCCGGCGCGCGCGCCGCCCACTCGTGGAAGGCGGCGACCATCCGCGCGGCCACAACATCGTGCACCTCAAAGCCTTCGATGTGGGGATTGCCGTGCGCGTGCCACTCCGCCACTTCCTGGGGCCAATCAGCAAGGCGTGCCTCTGGAGTTATCCCCTCCCACACTCCATAGGCGCGCTCACGCAATCGCTCGTCCACCACCACCGGCAAGCCAAGCACCTCCCCCAGCGCCAAACCCGTGTCATGCGCGCGCGACAGCGGCGACGAAACCAACACGGCGTTGGGTGAAACCAAGTTGGCCAGAGCGGGAGCCATGCGGGCCGCTTGCGCGCGCCCAACGTGGGACAAGGGAACTTCACTTGAACCCTGGAGCAGCCCCTTCACGTTCCATTCGGTCTCGCCGTGGCGGACTACGAAGATCCGTGTCATTCCACCGAGGGTAGCGGCGCGGCGGGCAGCGCCACCACCGGACAGTCCTTCCACAGGCGCTCGAGCTCGTAATACGCGCGATCCTCTTGGTGCATCACATGCACTATGACGTCGTTGAAATCCAACAGCGCCCAGCGACCCTCGCGCACGCCTTCGCGGCGCAGCGCCTTGGCGCCGTCGCGCTGCAGAGCCTCTTCAATTGCGTCGGCAATAGCTGCCACGTGGCGCTCGTTTGCGCCCGACGCTATGAGGAATGTGTCGGCAAGCGGCAGCTTTTCGCTCACATCGAGGGCAACGATGTTCTCCGCCTTCTTATCCTCTGCGGCGAGCGCCGCGGCTAGGGTGAGCGCTATCGCGCGCTCAGAAGCCGTCACGAACCGGACCTCGCGATGTTCCATGCGACCACGCCGAGTACAAACGCGATGGCTCCAATAACAGCCAAGTGCGCCCAGCGGAAGTGACGTGCACCGCCGCCTGCCTGCGGTTCTGGCAACGGGCGCAGGATTGCGCCGGTGGTCTCGGTGGACGTTGCAGCCGGGCGCCCAACCACTGGCGTGGCTTGCGTGGCTAGGAGCGTGGTGAGGTCCGGGCGGGGAAGCTCGTGCTTGACGGCCTCGGTGGGCAGTTCGCGGACGGGGGTGCCACCCGGGTGCGTCAACGGGTGGGTGTCCCACAGGGACGAACCGGCCTGTGCGGCTGGCGCGGGCGCACCCCACAATGGGGTCACGGCGGCGCGTTCGGGCGTCACGGGCGCGTTCTGCGCGTTCTGCACGTTCTGCGCGGGTGCCGATTCCACGGGGGCGGGCTCCGCGGGCTCAAATTGCAACGGGGCAGGATCCACGGTCTCGGAGCTCGCTAGCGCCTCAGGGAAAATGGGCGTGCGCACGGGTTCGTCAACGGTGGGTGCGTTCCAGAGCGCCTCCACGTCAACGCCCTCGGCCGCCTCTACTACGGAAGCCTGCGTGTATGGCGCCTGTTCTGGCTCTGGCGCTGGCTCCGGCTCTGTTGCCACAGACTCGGGGGCTTGGGGCGCCGCAGCTTTGGGCTCGGCGGTGTCACGCTCGTTGCCGGCCTCCGCGGCACTGGCATCGGCTGCCGCTCGCGACAATCCCGCCATTGCCTCTTGGGAGAGGCGCCGGATTTCTTCCACCGCATCGGTAGAGACGGGCTCCAACGGGGTGGGTACGGGTGCCGCCTGTGCCTGCGCCGCCTCAAAGGCACGAGCCTGCAGCGAGCCCGAGGGAAACAGGTGGCGAAGGTCCGCAGGTATGCCGCCGTCGTACTCGAGCTCCGGCTCTGCCGCCGTCTGCTCCGGCTCTGCCTCCGGTTCCGCCTCCGGCTGGGCCGCCTGCTCAGCCTCCGGCTGGGCCTCCGGCATCGGCTCAATCACAGCGTGGGCCGTTGGCTGGACGTCAGCTGCAGCTGCGCGCGCGTCGGCGTCTGCCTGCGCCGCCTTCTCGCGCGCGATGCGCTCCTGCTCGGCAATGACCTCGGGCGTCATGGCGGGCATCTGGCCGGTGGCGATCATCTCTTCTTCCGCGGTCCACGTCTCCACGGGGTGCGCAAGGCGCTCCATGCGTCGACGTTCGCGGCGGCTCACGACACTTTCGGTTTCGGGAGCAATAGGCAGTGCCTGCGTCTCGTCGCCCTCGGCCGCTCGTGCCGCCTCTTCCATCGCGCGCCGCTCGCGGCGCGACAACGGCTGGGCCGCGTCACTCATGCATTCCTCCGAGGTAAAGCTGATGATCATCTACGTACTGCGACACCGAATCGGGCACCAAATAACGAATTGGAGCACCCGCCCTCACACGGTCGCGAATATCAGTCGAGGATACCGCGAGCGATGGGACCTCCACCAGGACGTGTGGCGCATCCAACTTGTTCAACGAATGACCGGGCCGGGTCACTCCCACAAAGGTGGCGAGTGTGATGAGCGTCTCGTAGTCCTTCCACTGCGGCAAGGTCGCGAGCGAATCCGCCCCAGTGATGAAGAAAAATTCCGCCCCGGGGTGCTGTTTGCGCAAGTCGCCAAGGGTGTCAACGGAGTACGTTGGCCCTCCGCGGCGCAAGTCAACATCGCTCACTTGCAGCCTGGGATCGCTGGCAACAGCAGCTTGGCACATGGCGAGCCGGTGGTTGCCCGACGCTGTGGGAGCAGGCTTCAAAGGCTGGGCATTCGCGGGGATGAGAAGCACGGCATCGAGCCCCAAGACAAAGTGAACCTGGGACGCGGCGGCGAGGTGCCCAATATGGACAGGATCAAAGGTCCCGCCCAAGAGCCCTAAACGCGTCACGTCAGCGACGGGTACCGACGCTCCGGAAGGCGAAAGTGACAAACAGCAATGCCATGAGCGCCGTGAAGGCAAGGATGCCAAATCCCACGGCCGGGATGGCGAGTTCGTTGACGGCTTCCTCAGCCTCAGCCAGCACTGCGGTGATCATTGCTGTTCCTCTCGTGTCTGAAACCAGTATTCCACGCGCACGTGCGGTCAGGGACGCACGTGGCCGTCGCCATACGCGATCCATGTGGTGGTGGTGAGTTCTGCAAGTCCCATGGGGCCGCGGGCGTGGAGTTTCTGAGTAGAGATGCCTATCTCCGCTCCCAGTCCAAACTCTCCGCCGTCGGTGAAGCGCGTTGACGCGTTGACCATGATGGCCGCGGAGTCGAGGCCCGCCACAAAGCGATCCGCAGCTCCGATGTCATCCGTGACGATTGCCTCGGTGTGTCCCGTTGAGTAGCGGCGAATGTGGGCCAGCGCCTCGTCAAGATCGTCAACAACCTTGATCGCAAGGTCCATCGAGAGGTACTCGGTGGCGTAATCCTCTTCAGTCGCCGGGATGGTGCTCACCCCTGGTGGCGCGAGGTCCGCGGTGGCTTGATCCGTGTGCAAGGTGACCCCGGCGTTGGCCAATGCCTGCAGCACGCTTGGCAGCACCCCAGCCGCGGCGTCCTTGTGTACCAACAGGGTCTCCGCCGCGTTGCACACGCCTACGCGGTGCGTCTTGGAGTTGATGACGATGTCAACGGAGCGCTCGAGCGACGCGCTGGCGTCGAGATACACGTGGCAATTGCCCTCGCCCGTCTCAATGGCGGGCACCGTGGAATCGCGCACCACTTGCTGGATGAGCTCGCGGCCGCCACGCGGAACCAATACGTCTACCAGGCCCCTTGCGTTCATGAGGACGCGCGCGCCTTCGCGGCCGTACGCGTCGATGGACTGCACGGCGTCTCTGGGCAGCCCCACAGATTCCAGCGCGTCCTGAAGCACCGCAACGATTTCCTCATTGGACGAGGCCGCGGCCGAGCCGCCGCGCAAAACGGCGGCATTGCCGGACTTCAGGCTCAACGCGGCGGCGTCGACTGTGACGTTTGGCCGCGCCTCGTAGATCATGCCAACTACGCCAAGCGGCACTTGCTTTTGGATGAGCCGCAAGCCGTTAGGGAGGGTAGAACCTCGGCGCACCTCGCCCACTGGATCCGGGAGGGTGGCTACAAAGCGCAGAGCGTCGGCGATGGCGCCTATTCGCTGCTCGGTGAGCGTGAGGCGATCAAGCAGCCCGGGGCTCATCTGGTTCTCGCGGCCACGCGCTACGTCTGCCGCGTTGGCGACAAGGATGCGAGCGGACTGGGCGACCAGAGCGTCGGCCATTGCCTCCAGGGCCGCATCCTTGGTTGCCCGGGTTGCGGTGGCGAGGGCGCGCGAGGCTACCTTGGCACGGCGGCAGGCCTCAAGGACCGCCTGCTCCACGTCTACGTCGGTGGCTGTCATGCCCCCAAGTCTAGGCGCGAGCGCGGGCGGGGTCCACGGCCTCCTGGACGGTTGCGGGCGGCGCCGCAGCGAGCTGCGCCTTTGCCTTCTTGTTGCGCAACGCAGTGTCCGCCACGATGACGATCACAACGAAGAGCGCCAGCAGAATGCAGATGAGCCACTGGTTGGGGCTGAGCGCGGTCAGATCGAGCCAGTTCTGCAAGAAATCAAGCTGAGTGCACAGGATGAGCGTGAGGACGGGCCACACAAGCCACACGATTGCCTTGCCCCACGGTGCCTTGAAGCCGTAGTCGGGATCGCGACGCAGCGCCACGGCGGAGCCGATGGTGCCGAGGCCCATGATCACAAACGTCATGGTCATGGGGTACGACGCTGGCCCGTCTGGGTTGAGATCGGCGCCAAATACCCACATTGGCAGGAACGACGCGATGAACAGTGCCGTGCCGTACAGCAGCCAGCGCACAATGTTGGTGCCGTTGGCGATGCCCTTCGAGACGTCGCGCGGGGGGCGCTGCATGAGGCCCGCCTGCTCTGGCTCCATGATGATGACGATGACCGCAAAGATGGCGACCACAAAGTTCAGCACGAGCGCCTGGACCGCGGTGAGAGCCATGCCGTTGTTGACGTTGAAGACGCTCGCTACCAGGAACAACAGGATGAGCGAGATGAGCTGGCCCATCTGGAACGTGAGGTAGTTGGCGATCTTTTGGTACACCGCGCGGCCAAGCCGCACTGCGTGCACGAGGGTCGCGAAGTTGTCGTCAGTGAGGACCAGTTTGGCGGCCTGCTTGGTGACCTCGGATCCGGATCCCATCGCCACGCCAATGTCCGCCTGCTTGATCGCAGCGGCGTCGTTCACGGCGTCGCCGGTCATGGCAACTACCTCGCCGCGGTTCTGGAGGCGCTGCACCAGTCGCAGCTTGTCTTGCGGCGTGACGCGGCCAAAGACGGAGAGCTGATCCAGCTTGGAATCGATCTCTTCATCCGAGGCTGCGGCAAAGTCCACTCCGGCCATGCCGTCGCCCGTGAGACCGAGCTCCTTGCCGATGGCGGCCGCGGTAACTACGTGGTCGCCCGTGATCATGCGGACGGTGATTCCTGCAGCGTTGGCCTCCTGCACGGCGAGCTTTGCCTCGAGGCGCAGCGGGTCAACGATGCCCACCACGGCCACGAACGTCAGTCCCTGCACCGCGGCCATGGGGTCAGCGAGCACCTTGGCTTCATCCTTGGCGTCCACCTGACGAATCGCCAGCGCGAGCGTGCGCAAGCCTTGCGAGGAGCGATACTCAATTTCGGTGGTGACAGCGTCAGCAAACTTCGCGATGGGCGCGCGCTCGTTGACGTCAACGATGGCATCCGTGGAACGCTTAAGCAGGACGTCGGGTGCACCCTTTGCAAGGAGCACCATGCGCTCCGTGCCATCGAGATTCACCTTGTGGACGGTTGCCATGAACTTGTAGTCGGAGTCAAACGGAACCTCGCCAAGGCGCGGGAATTCGCGCTTGGCCTCCGCCACATCAACGCCGAGCTTCTGTGCCAGCACAACGAAGGCCGCCTCGGTAGGGTCTCCGATGACCACCCCGTCTGCGCTGACCGTTGCGTCATTGGGGAGCGCAAGCGCCAGCGGGAGCGCGCGGCCTGTGTCCAGCGGCGCGCCATCGGCGGTGCGGACCACGCCGTCAAAGGAGTAGCCGGCGCCGTCAACGGTGAAGGTACGGCCACCGATCCACACCGAGCGCGCCGTCATCTCGTTCATGGTGAGCGTGCCCGTCTTGTCCGAGCAGATAGCGCTCGTGGCGCCAAGGGTCTCAACATCATTGAGGGACGCGATGATCGCCTTTGACGACGCGAGCTGGTTGGCGCCCCACGCGAGCATCTGTTGCACAAAGGTTGGCATGCCCGTTGGGATGGCGGAGATCGCCACTGCCGTTCCCAGCAACATCAACTCGGTGAAGGTCTGGCCACGCACAAGTCCAATCGCGATGATCACAGCCACCGCGCCCCACGCCACGCCGCCGATGACCTTGGTGAGGGCACCCAACTCCTTTTGCAGGGGCGATCGCACCCGCTCCACGTTCGCGAGCATCGTGGCGATGGCGCCCATCTCGGTGGTCATGCCGGTGGCGACAACCACCGCCTGCAAGGTGCCGCGCGTAACAGAAGTGTTCTGGTAAACCATGGACGCACGGTCACCTAGCACCGCGTCTTCCTTGGCGAGGCTGGCCGCAGACTTCTCGATGGGCGTTGACTCGCCCGTCAGCGAGGCTTCCTGAGTCTCCACCGTGGTGGCGCGAATGATGCGCGCATCCGCGGGGACTATGTCACCCGCCTCGAGTTCTATGAGATCGCCAGGGACGAGCTCCGGCGCAGGCACAGTGATGATGGCACCGTCGCGATGCACCCGCACTTGTGGCACTTGCATGGTCGCAAGAGCGTCCACGCTCGCCTGCGCCTTCTGCTCCTGGCGGGCACCGGAGAGCACATTGAACAGCACGAGTACCAACACCATGATGGCGGTGCCAGCCTCCCCAATTGCGAGGGAAATAATCACCACCGCGGTGAGCATCAGGTTCATGGGGTCGATGAACTGCTTGAGGCACAACTGTGCGAACGTCGCCGACTTCGCTGCGGTCAACTGGTTGAGCCCGTATTTTGCCTGCCGCTCTTTGGCGTCCGCGCCCGTGAGGCCCAAAAGCCCACTGCCGAGTTCAGCCGCCACAGCGTCGGGCTCCATGGCCCACCAGGGTGTAACGGTCTTTGGCGATACATCCGTTGTCATGGGCCCTCCTACGGCTCAACCTGATTCTAGGGAGCGCGAGCCCCTACCCGCACGCTCACTCGCTGGTTTGGTCACCGGTGTCGAGTTGGGACACGTAGGCGAGTGCCTTCTGGGCCCAGGCGATCTCCGCATTCGCGCGCGCGATCTTGCCCTCATACGCGAGCACCTTGAACTCCGCGATCCGCTCCCAGTCCGCGGTATCCGTCACGGCGAAGCGACGCTGCAGCGTGGGGCTGGTGCGATCGCGAATCTCCTGCGCCTGACTTTCCGCGGTGGCCCGCACGTGAGTGTAGAAGGCGATGTGCTCGGTGAGGCGAGCGCGCGCGGATGCGGGAGTTCCCCATTCAAAGTACGCCGCAACAAGATGCGCCTGGTCGCGCTCTGGCGTGTATGCGACAGGCGTGGCCTGCCACCTCGCCAACTCCTCGCGGCCCTCCGCAGTCAACGAGTACTGGGTTTTGGTTGCCGTCTTGGAACCCCACGGCACGGCGGTGGCCTCAAGGAGCCCGTCAGCTTGCATGCGACGCAGCTCCGGGTAAATCTGCGAATCCGGCGCATGCCACAGGTGCCCTACGGAGCTGTGAAAGTGCTTCACGGCGTCGTATCCGGTGAGCGGGCCACCTGAGATCAACGCGAGAAGTGCAAAACGAAGGCTCAACGATTTTCTCCTGGTCCACCTGCGCCGCCGGTTGGCAAGCGTATCGCTCAAGAGTATGGTGACGGCAAGCGAAAATAACTATCTCCGTAGTTATATTCACTCGAGATTGCAGACACAAAGGAGTGTTCATGTCGTCGGAAGCGTCGTCCCGGGCCACCGCCAAACTGCTCACGTATCCGTTGAACGGCTGGTACGTAGCCGCGTGGGATCACGAAGTCACCTCAAAGGGGCTGCTCGCCCGCACGGTCGCCGGGCGGCCGCTCGCGCTCTACCGCACCAAGGACGGCAGGCCCGTGGCCCTCGCCGACGCGTGCTGGCACCGTCTGGCGCCCCTCTCGCAGGGCAAGCTGCTGGGCAACGACGAGGTGCAGTGCCCGTACCACGGGCTGCGCTTCAACTCCGCCGGGCGCTGCACTGGCATGCCCGCGCAGGAGACCATCAACCCGTCGGCCGTAGTGCCCTCCTTCCCCATCGTGGATCGCTATCGCTATCTGTGGGTCTGGCTGGGTGACCCCACCCTCGCGGATCCCTCCACGATCCCGGATATGCACCAACTCGATTCCGAGGAGTGGGCCGGCGACGGCGAAACCATGCACGCGTTGTGCAACTACCAGCTGCTGCTCGACAATCTCATGGACCTCACGCACGAGGAGTTTGTGCACACGTCATCCATTGGGCAAGCCGCTCTCAGCGAGTCCGAGTTCCACGTGACCCACGATGAACACTCCGTGACGGTGAGCCGCTGGATGCTTGGCATCGATCCCCCGCCGTTCTGGCTCAAGAACATGCGGGACAAGTTCCCTGGTTTTGAGGGCAAGGTGGACCGCTGGCAAATCATCCACTACTACTACCCGTCCACGATTTGCCTGGACGTTGGCGTGGCGCCCGCTGGCACGGGCGCGCCCGAGGGCGACAGGTCGCAAGGCGTCAACGGTTACGTCATGAACACCATCAGCCCGGAGACGGACCGCACGTGCAACTACTACTGGGCTTTCATGCGCAACTATCGGTTGGAGAGCCAGCTCATCACTACGCAGCTTCGCAACGGCGTTCATGGCGTGTTCCACGAGGACGAGGTCATGCTCAAGGCTCAGCAGGAGACCATCGACGCCAACCCCAACTATGAGTTCTACAACCTCAACATCGACGCTGGCGGGATGTGGGTGCGTCGCATCCTCGAGCGCGCGTTGCATGCCGAAGGCCGGGGGGACGCCCCGTTGTCACAGGCTGCTCTGGTGAGGGACTAGCACCTTGGCTGACAAGCATGTGCAGTGGCAAGACGCCACGGTGGTTGAGCGCGGCGAGGTCGCGGAAGGCATTGTGCGGGTGGTATTTCAACCGTCCCTGCCCGTGCCCGCGCGGCCCGGCGAGCACCTCGACATCCTCGTGCACCTGGACAGCGAGCGCACGGACGAGAGGTCGTACTCGATCGCCGGCGCGAGGCCGGACGGCACGCGGCTCGCCGTGAGCGTTGCTCGCACCCCAACATCGCGCGGCGGTTCCGATTATCTGCACCGCCTCGCCCCCGGCGACACGGTCCGCATCACGCAACCGCTGCAGGATTTTCCGCTGAGGGTTGGCGCGTCCTCATACGTGCTGATCGCGGGCGGGGTTGGCGTGACCGCCATCCGTGGAATGGCCTCCACCCTCAAGCGGATTGGCGCCGAATATGTGGTCCACTACGTGGGCAGTGATCGCTCGCGCATGGCTTACCTCGCGGACCTTGAGGCCACGCACGGCGAGCGACTGGTCCCCCATGTCACGCGTGAAGCGGGGCGCATGAGCGTTGCCGAACTGCTCGCCACCGTGCCCAACGACGCCGAGGTCTACATGTGCGGCCCCATTCGCCTCATGGAAGAGGTCAAGCGCACGTGGGAGGCGAACGGTCGCGACATCACGGCGCTGCGATACGAGACCTTTGGCAACTCCGGCTGGTTTGAGGCCGAGCCATTCGAGGTAGTTGTGCCGCGGCTCGGCGCCACGGTTGAGGTTGGGCCCGGCGAGTCCATGCTGGAGGCGCTCGAGCGGGGTGGCGTGGAGATGATGTACGACTGCCGCCGCGGCGAGTGCGGGCTGTGCGAGGTGCGGATCCTCGACCTCGACGGGCGCGTTGACCACCGCGACGTCTTCTACTCCGAGCGGCAAAAAGCGCCCAACGCCGAGATGTGTTGCTGCGTCTCGCGGGTGCTCGGTGATGGCACGGGTTCCGGTGCGGCTCGCGTAACGATCGAGGTCAGCTAGACCAAGCGGCCCGACGCTGTGGCTGGCTACCCCACCACAATCAAGTCGTCGATGTGGACGAGCGGGTGTGCGAAGTGCGCGCCCAACGTCGCCTTGAGTTCGGCTGTGGAGAGTCCGAGCATCGCCGGAATCTCATGCGCAGGGAAGGCGACCAGACCGCGAGCGATCACCACAGCGTCGGGCCCAACAATCTCCACTGCGTCGCCGGCCTCAAATTCACCACGCACGGCAGTGACGCCCGCGGCGAGCAACGACGCCCGGCGGCCCGCTACGGCCCGAGCGGCACCGGCATCGAGCACCAGCTGACCGTGAGTTTTTGCCGCGTGCTTAAGCCACGTGAGGCGGGTGGCAGAGCGCTTGCCGGTGGCCGCGAAGACCGTGCCAACGTCCTCGCCTGACACGGCCGCTCCCGCGTCAGCGGCCGCAGCAAGCAGCACGGGCATGCCGCTGGACGTGGCGATGGATGCGGCCTCGAGCTTGGTGATCATCCCGCCGGTGCCCACCGCAGAGCCGCGGCGCGACACGTCGATTCCCTCAATATCCGCGGGGCCGTTCACCACAGAGATCCGGCGCGCGCCCTCCGTGTCTGGTGCGGCCGTGTAGAGCCCGTCAACGTCCGTGAGCAGCACCAACGCATCCGCGTGCACCACAGTCGCCACGAGAGCGGCTAGGCGGTCATTGTCGCCAAAGCGAATCTCGTCCGTGGCCACTGTGTCGTTCTCGTTGACGATGGGGACCACGCCAAGCGACAGCAGTCGGTTGAGTGCGCGCTGCGCGTTGCCGTAGTGGGTGCGGCGCACCATGTCGTCGGCGGTGAGCAGCACCTGGCCAACGGTGAGGCCGTGGCGCGCAAAAGCCGTGGTGTAAGCGGCGAGCAGCATCCCCTGACCCACGCTCGCGGCAGCCTGCTGCATCGCGAGTTCGCGCGGCCGCGCGGGCAGCCCAAGCGGACCAATACCAGCGGCGATGGATCCCGAGGTGACGAGCACCGCTTCTCGACCCTGGAGCCTCACCTGCGCAACAGCGTCGGCAATGGTGGCGAGACGAGCATCGTCGAGTTGGCCATCGGGGCCAGTGAGCGAAGAAGAACCAACTTTGACGACTACGCGGTGAGCGGATGCTACGGCTTGCGCGAGCGTCTCGCGGCTCTCGCTCACTCGTCCTCCAGTTCCTGATCCCCCCGGGTTGGGTCCGTCCAGTGTCCCGCACCGCGCTCCACGTCAAGCTCCTGGCGCGCCGCAGACTTCGCGTCCATGCGCTCCTTGTGCTCCTCGCGCTTCACGGCACGAGTTGGGCGGTTGGCGCGCTCGTGGCTCTCGATGCGCAGGTCGGAGCCGCGCTGCCCCAGCAACTCTGCTCCAGCCATCATGGTGGGCTCCCAATCGAAGACGATGCCGCCCTCACGTGGGCCAATGACCACCTCGGAGCCGGGCACGGCGCCCGCCCTGAAGAGCGCATCCTCAACACCTGCGCGCGCCAGGCGGTCCGCCAGATAGCCAACGGCCTCGTCGTTGGTGAAGTTGGTCTGCTTGACCCAGCGCTCCACCTTCTCGCCGCGCACCTGGAAGTAATCCTCGGCGCCGTCACGGACGTGCACCACGCTGAATCCGGCGTCGTCTACAGCCTTGGGCCGGATGACAACGGGCGCCTTCTCCAGCTCTGGAGCCTTGGCGCGTTCCTCTGCAACCATCGCGGCGAGCGCAAAGCTCAGCTCACGCAAACCCTCATGGCTCACGGCGCTGACCTCGTAGATGGGCATGCCGCGCTCGGCGAGTTCGTCCTTGACCATGGCCGCGAGTTCGCGGCCGTCAGGGATGTCGATCTTGTTGAGAATGATGATTTGCGGGCGCTCCGCCAGCGGTACGCCGTTGATCGCCTCGTCCGCGCTGTAGGCGCGCAGCTCTCCGGAGATCACTTCAAGGTCACGCAATGGGTCGCGGTCGCTCTCGAGCGTTGCCGTGTCGAGCACGTGCGCAATTACCGAGCAGCGCTCGATGTGTCGCAAGAAGTCGTGGCCAAGGCCCTTGCCCTCGCTCGCGCCCTCGATGAGGCCAGGAACATCGGCGATCGTGTATCGCCCTCCGCCGGCCTCAACCACACCCAGGTTGGGCACCAGGGTGGTGAAGGGGTAATCCGCGATCTTGGGGCGCACCTTGCTCATCGCCGCGATGAGCGACGACTTGCCAGCACTGGGATAGCCCACGAGCGCAACATCGGCGATGGATTTGAGTTCAAGGACAACGGACGCCTCTTCGCCGGGCTCGCCCAGCAGGGCAAAGCCGGGTGCCTTGCGCTTGACCGTGGCGAGCGCGGCGTTGCCAAGGCCCCCACGTCCACCAGCTGCAACCACGTACTCGGCGCCTTCACCGACGAGGTCCGCGAGCACCGTGCTGCCGTCACGCGACTTCACGATGGTGCCATTCGGCACGCCAAGAACGAGGTCCGCGGCATTGGCGCCATGGCGCATGTCGCCAGCCCCTTGCTTGCCGTTATCACCAGTGCGGTGAGGGCTGTGGTGGTAGTCCAGCAGGGTGGTTACCTGCGAACTTACGCGCACGATGACGGAACCGCCCTTGCCACCGTTGCCACCGTCGGGCCCACCAAGGGGTTTGAACTTTTCACGGTGCACGGACGCAACCCCGTGCCCGCCGTTGCCGGCGGTCGCGTGGAGCACTACGCGGTCGACGAACGACGCCATGGTGCCTCCCTTGCTTGCCTAGCCTAGATATGCGTCAGGGGCGCTGCCATGCGGCGCGCCCCTGAGCGAAAGACGTGGATGGTCGGTGAGGGCTACGCCTCAACGGTCACGATGTCGACCACGCGACGGCCGCGACGCTGACCGAACTTCACCGCACCCGCGGCGAGCGCGTACAGGGTGTCGTCCTTGCCGCGACCCATGTTGAGGCCGGGGTGGAAGTGGGTGCCGCGCTGGCGGACGATGATCTCGCCTGCGTTGACGGTCTGGCCGCCAAAGCGCTTCACGCCCAGGTACTGAGCGTTGGAATCGCGACCGTTACGGGATGAGCTTGCGCCCTTTTTGTGTGCCATGAGTTAGCCGCCCTACTTGATTCCGGTGACCTTGAGACGCGTCAGATCCTGACGGTGGCCAATGCGCTTGCGGTAGCCGGTCTTGTTCTTGTACTTGAGGATGTCGATCTTGGGGCCGCGCTCGTTGCGGAGCACCTCGGCCGTGACCTTGACCTTGGCGAGAGCCGAGGCGTCCGAGGTCACCGTTGCGCCGTCAACCAGGAGCAATGCGGGGAACTCGACGGACGAGCCCGCAACCGCCTTGAGTCGGTTGACTACGACGATGTCGCCAACGGAGACTTTCTCCTGGCGGCCACCGGCCTTAACAATCGCGTACACCATGATGCGTTCCTTAACGTCTTGACTGGTTTCCCGCCGCTGCCGCACCCAAAGGTAAGTGGGCGCAGGCGGGTTTGGGCGCTCGCGCGCCGACGTACAAATGTACCCGCTCGGAGGGGGTCTGGTCAAACGCCGCGCGGGGGCTGCGGGTGGGGAAAGCAGTTTGCCGCCCGAGGCTGGGGCCGGGTCAGTGTCGCTGCCTACCTTGAGCCTTGGGCCGGTTCGCGGCCCAGAGGGATCGCGGCGCGTTACGTCCCCCCTGAGCGTGAATTTTCACGCTCCAGAGGGACTGGCAGGCGCAGGGCTTCACCAAACCGCGCGCTTGCGGGTGGAGAAAGCAGTTTGCGGCCCGACGCCGGGGCCAGGTCAGCCCTGCTTCTCGCCTTCCGGCTCTGGCTGGGGCCGGGCTGGGGCCGGGCTGGGGCCGGGCTGGGGCTGGGGCCGGGCTGGGGCCGAGGCTGGGGCCGGGTCAGTGTTGCTGCCTGCCTTGAGCGTTGGGCCGGTTCGCGGTCCAGAGGGATCGCGGCCCGGTACGTCCCTCCTGAGCGTGAATTTTCACGCTCCAGAGGGACTGGCAGACACAGGGCTTCACCAAACCGCGCGGTTGCGGGTGGAGAAGGCAGTATGCGGCCCGACGCTGGGGCCCGGTCAGTCCTGCTTCTCGCCTTCCGCCTCAGCCTGGGTTTCAACCGCAGGCTGGGCTTCCGGCTCTGGCTGGGTTTCAACCGCAGGCTGGGTTTCAACCGCAGGCTGGGTTTCAACCGCAGGCTGGGTTGCCGGCTCTGGCTGGGTTTCCGGCGCGGAGTCAGCCTGAACCTCAACCTGAGCCTCACCCGCCGCCTCACCAAACTCAACCGGCACCTCAACCGTGTCCGCCGTGACGCCCTCACCAGCGCCGTGCGCCTTCTCGGCCGCCGCGGCAATGGAAGCAAGCGTTGCCTTCACGGCCGCGCGCGCGTCCTCACGATCGTCGAGTGCGTGAGTCTCGCCGTTTGGGGGAGTTTCCACGGCCTGCTTGGCACCCCCGCGCGAGCCGCGACCAGAGCGTCGGGCCTCCGGCTGCTTCTCGCTGGCCTCTGCCACGGGCTCGCCGTGAACCAGGAATCCGCGGCCCTTGCAGTGTTCACAGGTCTCGCTGAACGCCTCAACCAGCCCCTGGCCAACACGCTTACGGGTCATCTGGACCAGTCCAAGCGAGGTGACCTCGGCCACCTGGTGCTTGGTGCGGTCGCGGCCGAGGCACTCGATGAGACGGCGCAGCACGCGGTCGCGGTTGGCCTCGAGCAACATGTCCACAAAGTCGATGACGATGATCCCGCCGATGTCGCGCAGCCGCAGCTGGCGCACAATTTCCTCAGCCGCCTCAAGGTTGTTGAGCGTCATCGTCTCTTCGAGCGTGCCGCCCTTGCCAACAAACTTGCCGGTGTTGACGTCGATGACCGTCATGGCCTCTGTGCGGTCAATGACGAGCGAGCCACCAGAAGGCAGCCACACCTTGCGGTCCATGCCCTTGGCCAACTGCTCGTCGATGCGAGACTCCGCGAACACGTCGCGGTCGCCAACGAACTTGTGTAGGCGCGGCATGAGGTCTGGCGCCACCTGGTTGAGGTACATCGACAGCGAGTTCCACGTGTCGTCACCCTGAATGGTGAGCGAGTCAAAGTCCTCGTTGAAGATGTCACGGACCACACGGATGGCCATGTCTGGCTCTCCGCGCAGCAATTTGGGAGCCTTGCCGTTCTTGACCTCGTCCTCGATGGACTGCCACTGACGCTTGAGGCGCTCAACATCCGCGCGCAATTCCTCTTCAGAGGCGCCCTCGGCAGCCGTGCGCACAATCACGCCCGCATCGGCCGGGATGACCTCGCGCAGGAGCTTCTTGAGGCGCGCCCGCTCAGTGTCCGGGAGCTTGCGCGAGATGCCCGTGACCCCGCCGCCTGGCACGTAAACCAGGAACCGGCCCGCGAGCGAGATCTGCGATGTCACGCGCGCACCCTTGTGCCCAATGGGGTCCTTGGTGACCTGCACCATAACGGTGTCGCCGGGCTTGAGCGCCAGCTCGATACGGCGCGCCTTGCCCTCCATGCCAGCGGCGTCCCAGTTGACCTCACCCGCGTACAGCACGGCGTTGCGGCCGCGGCCTACATCAACGAACGCGGCCTCCATGCCCGGAAGCACGTTCTGCACGCGGCCAAGGTAGACGTTGCCTGCCATGGACTCGTCCGCCTGGTTGGAGACGTAGTGCTCAACGAGCACGTCATCCTCGAGCACCGCGATCTGTACGCGGTTGTCCTTCTCGCGCACCACCATGGAACGTTTCACGGACTCGCGGCGAGCAAGGAACTCGGCCTCGGAAATTACTGGGCGGCGGCGCTGGCCGTCGCGCGTGTCACGCCTGCGCTGGCGCTTAGCCTGCAGTCGCGTGGAGCCTTGCAGTTGGTCGTCACTCGCGGCCGCTCCCCCTCGCGAGCCGCGCGAACGGCGACGCTTGGCGTTGCCTTCGCCGTCGCCGTTGCCTTCGCCGTCGTTCTCGCCCGACGCTGCGGAATCGTCCGCGCCCGAGTCGCCTTGGCCGTTGCTTGCGCCGGTATCGTCCCCGTCAGTGCGGCCGGTACCAGGCTTTTTGCCCCTGCCGCGGCCACCGCGACGGCGCCGGCGACGCGCTGTTGCTTCGCCACCCTCGCCGCCCTCGCCGCCGCCATCGGCGGCGTCGGACTGGCCCTCCTGGCCGCCGCCAGAGGAAACCTCTGGGGCGTCACTGGGGGCCGCGTCGGCCTCTGCTTTTGGCTTGGCTGTGCGCTTGCGCGGGGCGGCCTTGGGGGCGTCGCTTGCCGCAGCATCGGCCGCTGGAGCGTCGGCAGCGTCCGGCTTTGCGCCGCCCTTGGACGCGCCGCCCTTGGACGTGCTCGCTTTTGCCCCGCTCGCCTTGGACGCGGTTGCCTTTGCGCTCTTGGAAGCAGGCGCCTTGGCCGCCGCGGGCTCGGCTGAGGGCGGCCCGGCGGGCGCGGAAGCCCTCCGTGACCGGGGTGCCTGCGTCACTGGCTCGGGAGCCTGAAACACTACGGCTGTTGAAGGAAGTTCGGGTGTGGTGATGTCCTCGCTCACGCGGGTACTCCTGACCGACGACCCCCACACGGAACGCCGGTATTTGGTCAATCGCGGTTCGGAATTTCCGACCGCGCAAGTCTCTAAGGTTCGCGACTGCAACGGACTTGAGCGCCCATCCCCGTGTGGCTTCGCCTCTGTGTGTGGCGGGTTCCAGTCGGGACTGGCAGCTAACATTCGCTACGGTGTCGCGCAGTGGGCATCCGGTGTGGCTGGATGCGGACCTGGCACCCATTGTGTCACAGCCGCCCCACTTGCCACAGCCCTTGGTCATTAGACACGCCAGGGACGTTGGTCCCGCGCCGCCGTGAGCGCGATACACCCCGGTGGCCGTAGCGTGGTGTTCGTGACGCGTGACGACGACCCTCCCGGCCTGCTGCTTGACGCGATTGTGTCGCTCAATTCGCAGCTGGATTTGCCGCACGTGCTCGACCGCTTCCTCCTCGCTGCCACCGAGCTGACCGGCGCGCACTACGGCGCCATCAACATCGTGGATGCGGACGGCGCGAGCGTTGATTTTCACTACACGGGAGTAGCCGACGGCGTGTGGGCTCGCATTGGACGCGCACCCAATCATTTGGCGACGCTCGCGAAAATACCCAGCGAGGGCACGATCGTCATCGAGGAGCTCAGCAACCACCCAGCGTTCGCAGGCTTCCCGCCCGGTCACCCGCCCATGGGCACCTTCCTTGGTACCGCACTCACTGTTCGCGGCGAAGTCTTTGGCTACCTTTACCTGGCGGACAAGATGGGTGGCTTCTCGCCCCAAGACGAGGCGGCCGTACTCGCCCTGGCTGCCGGGGCATCGGTCGCTATCGACAATGCCCAGCTGTTTGAGCGGGCCGTGCGCCGCGAGAAGTGGCTTGAGGCCTCGCAGCAGATCACCACTGCCCTGCTCACAAATCCCGGCGACGAGGAGGCGTTCTCGCGCATTGTCGAGGCGACCATGTCTCTCGCATCCGCCACCCACGCAGCTTTGGTGCTCCCCGGAGTGGGTGACACGTGGGTCATGGAGTTCACGGCCGGCCCACGTGCCATGGAGCTGCTGGGTCTGGTGCTCCCGGAAAGCGGATTCGCCATCACGGCCATCCGTTCCGGCGAAGGCACCGTCGCCACCGCGCCGCCGGGCGGCACGATTCTTGAACCCGTACGCGGATTTGGCCCCACGCTGTATGCCCCCCTGCGTGCGTCGGAACACACCGTGGGACTGCTCATGCTGTGGCGCGAGCCGGGTCAACGGCCGTTCGACGAGGACGACCTCGCAACCGCCCAGCGCTTCGCCAACCAAGCCGCGCTCGCGCTGACTCTCGCGGAGCTGAGCCACGTCCGGAACGTGACGGCGATGCTCGAGGACCGCGAGCGCCTTGCCGACGACCTCCACGATTTTGTCTCGCAGGAACTCTTTGCCACGGCCATGCAGATCGAGGCGATCTCCGCAGATGTTGATGCCGCGGCGAGCGAGCGGCTCATGCGCACGCTCGATCACGTCAAGCGCGCTCAACACGAGGTGCGCGGCGTGATGAGCACCCTCGCGGGTCACAAGACGAGCGAACCATTTGGCGCGCGCATCAACCGCGAGATTGTCATGGCGCACGATTCACTGGGCTTTGCCCCAACGGTGCAGCTTGACAGGGACGCCGTGGACGCCGCGGTGACGTCCGACCCAACTCTCGCCGACGACGCGGTGGCGGTGGTACGGGAGTTGCTCTCCAACGTGGCGCGGCACGCGCATGCAAGCGCCGTGCACGTGGACATTGGTGCGAGCGACGGCCGCTTCAACGTGGTCATCAGCGACAACGGCATTGGGCCAGCTGGTGCACGGAACAGGCACTCAGGGACGTCAAACCTGGCAGGACGCGCGATGCGCCGCAACGGCACGTTCACGTTGGATCCCCTGGCGCCCAGCGCCGACCACCCAGGGACCCGCGCGGAGTGGAACGTAGAGGTCCGCGAGTAGGGCCCTACTGACCGCGGAAGCTCTGCGCCTTCTTGGCGGTGGCCCACGCCACCACTTGCGTGCGGCGCTGCAGGCCCATCTTGGCGAGCACGCTCGTTACGTGGTTCTTGACCGTCTTTTCCGCAATGCCAAGGTGATCGGCGATCTCGCGGTTGGAATGGCCTCGCCCAACTTGCTCAAGGACGCGCCGCTCCATGGGCGTGAGCCTCGCCACAACGTCGTCCTCATGAACCGCAATGTGCTGGCCGTGCTCGCGCCCACTCGCCGCGTCGCGCACCGCCTGCAGCACCTGAGCCGAGCCGGCAGTCTTGGCGAGGAAAACGTCGGCCCCTGCCGCGAGCGCGGCGGCGCGTGCCTCGTCGTCGTCGTAGGAGGTCAGCACCACCACGCGCGTGTCCGGAAGGGTGGCGCGAACGGCAGCGATCACGTCCAGCCCGGTGCCGTCTGGGAGCCGCAGGTCCGAGAGGATCACTTGCGGCCTCACCGCATTGGCTCGGCGAATGCCTTGGGCAACGTTCGCCGCCTCCGCGACCACCGCAAATCCATCTGCGCGGTCAAAGATGTCACAGATTCCGCGGCGCACTACCTCGTGGTCGTCAAGCACCATCACAGTGATATCGGGCATGCGTCGAGCCTATCGCGCGGAGGTCACTCGCAGTCGCTGACATTGCGGGCACCAGTGGGTTGATCTGCCGCCGATCATGGCGCGTTGCAGCGGCCGCCCGCAGCGGGGGCAGGGCTCTCCCCCGCGCCCATACGCGTTGAGCGAGCGGTCAAAGTAGCCCGACTCACCGTTCACGTTCACGTAGAGCGCGTCAAAACTGGTCCCGCCAGCGGCGAGCGCCTCGCCCATCACCGCGCGCGTTGCGTCAAGGAGCGTTCCTGCCGCCCTCCCGCTGAGGCCCGACGCTGGGGTCACCGGATGCACGCGCGCTCGCCATAGTGCTTCGTCGGCATAGATGTTGCCGATTCCGCTCACCTTGGTTTGGTCGAGCAGCACTTGTTTGATGCCGCGCGCGCCCTGGCGCCACTGGTTGAGCACACTACTGCGGCGCAGAGCAGGATCGAGGGCGTCCCTGCCAATGTGCACCACTGAGGCTGGCACCAGGGGTGATGGGCTGCCGAGTCCGCCTGGGAGGCCGTCCGGCGTCTCCACGAGGTGCTCGGCGTGGAGGTAGCCAAAGGTGCGCTGGTCAATGAAGTCGAGGCTCAACTGGCGCCCCTGTGCAGACAGCGTGAAGCGCGCGCGGCAGTGAGGGTGGGGCTCGGGTGTCACTTCGTCGTGGACGCGGAACTGGCCAGACATTCCAAGGTGCGCGGACAGCGCTACCGCACCGCCATCGAGCAACAGCCACAAGAACTTGCCGCGACGCACGGCAGCGTCGATGCGCGTGCCCGTGATGGCGTCCACGAATGCTGACGGGCTAGGCGCGCGGCGCGCCACCGAGTCCCGCCGGATCTCAACGTGCTCAATGGTTGCGCCGAGCACATGCTGCTCAAGGCCCTGCCTGACCGATTCGACCTCAGGCAGTTCAGGCAATGGAGTCTTCAGGCAATGGAGTGTTCAGGCATCGGTTGCGACGATCGCCGCGTATCCCTGCGCTGCCGCCTCTTGCTCCGCGTGCTTCTTGGCGCTACCGGTTCCGGTGCCAACGATGTCGCCACCAACGAGCACATGCGCGGTGAAGGTGCGCTCGTGGTCGGGACCAACGCCGTCAACCTCGTAAACGGGCGCCCCGAGCCCGCGCTCCGCGGCGGCCTCTTGCAAACTGGTCTTCCAATCCAAGGCGACGCCGGAAAGGGCAGCCGCCTCGAGCGTGGGGCCCACAAGGCGCAACACCACGTCACGCGACTTCTCAATGCCGTGCGTGAGGTAAATGGCGCCAAGGATCGCCTCAAAGGAATCGCACAGGATGGAGTCCTTATTGGCGCCGCCGGAAGCGCGCTCGCCCTTACCCAGCAGCACGCATGGGCCCAGGTCAAGCTCGCGCGCCACCACGGCGAGCGCTCGCTGCGAGACGGACGCGGCGCGCATCTTGGCGAGGTCGCCCTCAGGGAGGTCAGGGTGGGTGCGGTACAGCCAGTCAGTGACGACGATGCCGAGCACCGAGTCCCCAAGGAACTCGAGGCGCTCATTGGTTGGCAAGCCGCCCGCCTCGTAGGCGAACGAGCGATGCGTGAGGGCAAGAACGAGCAGCTCGGGGTCCACGCTGACACCGAGCCGCTCCACGAGGGCGTTGGCCGCAGCCTGCCCGCGCGCGCTCATGACCTCAGAAATATGGGGGCCTACGCCTCGTGCTCGGTGCGGAGGGCCTCAACGTACTGACGGTTGTTGTACGCGCCGCACGTGGGGCATGCCGCGTGAGGAACCCGCTGTGCCTTGCACTGGGGGCATGCCACGAGCGTGGCCTGCGTCGTCTTCCACTGCGAGCGACGCGCACGCGTGTTGCTGCGCGACATCTTGCGCTTGGGAACAGCCACGGCTAACTCTCTTTCGTCTCGGTCAAACCCTTAAGGGCTTGCCACCTGGGGTCAATCATTTCATGCGCGTGGCCTGGATTGTCCGCGAGCCGTGCGCCACATTGATCGCACAACCCCGGGCAGTCCGGGCTACACAGCGGGGTGAACGGCAGTGCTGTGACCACCGCATCCCGCAAAATCTCTTCAAGCTCGATGACATCGCCATCAGACTTAAACACGTCAGCCGCGTCCTCGTCCTCGTACTGCGCTACGGCGTCGGGATAGATAAACAGCCCTTGGATTGTGGCAGAGACCGGAAGTCTCACCTCGTCCAAACAGCGGCTGCACTCCCCAACGGCTTGCGCCGAAACGGTTCCGTGAACCCAGATGCCTTCCTGCACAGATTCGAAACTCACAGTGAGTTCCACATCTGCACCCTCGGGCACGCCGATCACGTCAGTGCCAAGGACCGCTGGGGCCGGGAAGTGAGTGGTGACGGTGCGCTGCTCGCCTGGACGCCGCACAAGTTCCCGCATGGAGAACGTATATGGCGAGGCGGCAGGGCGGTGTTTGTGAGACACGCGCGCCTCCAACTCGTTCCGGTCCGGGTGGACCTTGGCCCACGCGCAAACGGCGGGACCAGCGCTCAAGTGTACGGGATTAGGGCCGTTGGCTCAACCCGCTGTGCGGAGCGCTTCCACCACGCCCGCTGGCACGTATGCGCTCACGTCGCCGCCGTGCCGAGCCACGTCCCGCACTAGCGAGGACGCCACGTGCGCAAGCGCGCTGTCGCCCGTGACGAACACGGTCTCGATGCCCGTCAGCGAACGGTTCATGAGCGCCATGGGGCGCTCGTAGTCGTAGTCCGCTCCCCCGCGCAGACCCTTCACAATCGCCGTTGCGCCACGCGCCTTGCAGAACTCCACGAGCAGGCCATCCGTCTGTGCAACCGTCACGTTGGGTAAGTGCTTCACAGCGGCCGACGCCAACTCGAGTCGCGTTTGCACGTCCAGGAGGGGGCTCTTGGTTGAGTTGTGCGCCACCGCCAGAATGAGTTCGTCAAAGAGACTCGCTGCGCGCGTTGCGATGTCAACGTGACCCATCGTCACGGGGTCAAAACTGCCTGGCAGCACCGCGATTGTCATGAGTTTTGTCCATCCCCTGGCAACGTGTGGGCAAAGTGGAGCACGGTATCACCGTAGTCCTTGGAGGAAACGGGCGCGATGGTCCCCGGCCAGTCCGGCAACGTGGCGCGGCGTGAGAACTCGAGGACGAGTTGCGCCTCCGGCGGCAGCGTCTCACCCAGCGCGTTGAGGACCTCGCCAAGGTCCGCTGCAGCGATGTCGTACGGCGGGTCCATGAACACGAGCGTGAATTCATCATTGGTGCGGCGCACATATTGCAAAGCGCGCTCCTTGACCACGCGCGCATTCGCTCCCAGCCCTAACTTTTTGATGTTGCCCTGAATTACGCGGGCCGCAGCTGGCGAGGCCTCTACGAACGTGGCCGATGCGGCCCCGCGGCTCATCGCCTCAAGACCCAACGCACCGGAGCCGGCGAACAAGTCCAGCACGGCGGCGCCCCTGAGCGCGTTCGCCGATTCCAGCTTGCTGAACAACGCTTCCCTCACGCGATCAGTTGTGGGGCGCGTTCCAGTGGGTGGGACCGAGATGCGCCTGCCACCAAGCTCTCCCGCGATGATCCGGGTCATGCGCGCAAGCCTAATGGGGGCGCGTAGCCAGCCCCAGCGTCGGCCAAATCAGCGCTGGCTCAGGCGACCCTGCGCATGATCTCAAGGCAGGCGCGAGCGTTGTGATACGGACACTTCCAGGGGCCGATCTTGAGGTCGTTATCCCCGCCCCTTTGCACGGAACCGTCGCGGTTCAGCGCGCCAAACCACTCGCCGTGCTCGCGATCGATGACGTGATTCTCGATAAAGTCCCACGCGGCGAGGGCAGCGGCGCGATCCTCGGGCCGCCCTGCGAGTTGGTACGCGTTGAGCCAGCCAACCACGCCCTCCGCCTGGGGCCACCACTGCTTCTGGTCGTTGACAACGCCATTGGGGGTGCCCTCGTACAAGACGCCGCCGTCCGGGTCTTGGCCGTTGGTGCGCACGGCTTCCGCAAGCAAAAGCGCCACGGAGTGGGCGCGCGCCGCTAGTTCCGGATCCTGAACGCCTGCGGCCGCGAGCGCCTCCCAGGCATCCCAAATGAGCCAACTGGCCTCGATGTCGTGGCCGTAACTCACGATGTCCACATGCGAGTTCCAGGTGAAGTCAAAAAACAGTTGGCAATGCGCGAATGGTTCCAGCGTCACCACATGCTCGATGATCGCGGACACCAACTCGTGCAGCGCCTCGCGAACCCGGTAGTCATTGGTGACGCGTAGCAGCCTGGTGTACGCCTCCATGACGTGGAGGTTGGTGTTCATCGACTTGGGGACTGAGAGGTCCTTGTCGCTCAGCGCGGTCTCCTCGAGCGAACCCCATGAGCGCGAGAGCGCATCAAGGTAGCCGCCCGCCACGAGGTCGCGGGCGCGAGCTTCGATGAGCTCAAATGTGCGCATTGCGTTCGCGAGGGCGCGCTCGTCGCCAGTGGCCGTGTGCCACTCGGCAAGCGAGTAGATGGTGAACGCCTGCGCGTAGACCTGCTTGTGGCTCGCGGCCACGGAGCCGTTGGGGTTGAGCGCCCAGAACACGCCGCCCTCTACGGGATCCCAGAACCGGCCAAGTAGGAGGTCATATGCCTTCTGTGCGGTCACGTGCAACTCATCGCGCATCACGGGCAGCACCTCGCTGGCAGCCGCGAAGGTGCGCAGGATGCGAGCCACGATGACCGCGTGGCGTGGAGCCGCATCATCAACGCTGAGGTCGTTGTGGACTACTCCGCGCAACCAGCCAGAATCATCAAATGCATATTGCGCCCAAAAGGGAAGAATGTTGCCGGTCAGCTCCTCGCGGGCGCGCGCCGCAAGGTGGGTGAGAGTGGCGTCGGCTGCCACGGGCTCTGGCATGGAACTACCGTAGCGCCAAAGGTCGAAACGTATCGACGGTGTGAGATGTCCCCCATACGGGCGCTGGAATGGCCAATGTCACACCCCAACCCCTTTTACCTGAGACGGCGCGCCCATAGCCTGTTTGCATGACGCCTGAACTAGAGGACACCCTAGGCCCACGAATCGATACGGCCGTAGACAAAGTGGGTGACCTCTTGCCGGAAGAGTGGTCTCTCGAGTTGCGTTCGGTGATGCGTGAGCTCGTTGTAGACGCTCATGCCGCAGGCGCCGCCCAGTCGCTCCGCATGGATGCGGATCTGCGCCGCAGCTTCTGACACGGGCCGCGGGCCGCACGCCACGTCACTACGTCCGCTCCAAAAACTCCTCGCGCTCCGGCTCCAGCCAGTCGCCAATGGCCTGCGCCAAGGCCGGGTGCCGCTCCAAGCTTGGGTCGTCGTTGATGATGGCTCGCGCATCGTCTCGTGCGGTGGCGATCACGGCGGCGTCGCGCACCACGCGCAACAGGCGCAGTGACGAGCGCCCCGATTGCGCCGCGCCAAGCACGTCTCCCTCGCGCCGCAGCTCAAGGTCCTTCTCCGCGAGCTCAAACCCGTCATCCGTGGCAACGAGTGCCGCGAGCCGCTCGTAGGCGAGCGAACCCTCCTCCGCGTGCGAGACCAGCAGGCACACTCCCGCCTTCGATGCGCGGCCAACGCGCCCGCGCAACTGATGGAGCTGCGAGATGCCAAACCTGTCCGCATCGAGCACCACCATCGCGGTGGCCTCGGGGACGTCAACGCCCACCTCAATCACCGTGGTGGAGACGAGCACCGGTGTGCGTCCAGAAGCGAAAGCGGCCATTGCCGCGTCCTTGCCCTCAGCGGCGAGCCGCCCATGCATGAGGCCGATGCTCACTCCCGCGAGCTCGGGGCGTTCCGCGAGCATCGCGGCCACCTCGGTGGCCGCGGCGAGCGGGGGGCGATCCTTGACTGGCTCCAACGGCAAGGTGTCGTCGGCCACTGAGTCGTCAACAGCGTCGGGCGGCTCGCTTGGGTCGATGCGCGCGCATACGACGTACGCCCGCCCGCCGCGCTCCACCTCCTCGCGCACGCGCGCCCACGTCCGGGAGACCCACTGCGCATTCCCCTGGGGCACGATGTGCGTCTGGGTGGCCGCCCGGCCAGCCGGCCGTTCCGCAAGCACGGACGTCTCGAGGTCCCCAAAGACCGTCATGGCGACCGTGCGCGGGATGGGCGTTGCCGTCATCACGAGCATGTGCGGCGGGTGGTCGCCGCGAGCACGCAAAGCATCGCGCTGCTCCACGCCAAAGCGATGCTGCTCGTCCACAACTACCAGCCCCAGATCCGCAAACTGCACCGTCTCGCTCAGCAGCGCGTGGGTGCCCACCACAATTCCTGCTGCGCCCGACGCTGCCTCCGCCAAAGCGGCTCGCCGTTCCCTTGAGCCTTGGGAACCGGTGAGCAGCACGAGCCGGGTGGCGTTGTCGGCTCCCGTGAGCATTCCACCGGCACCAAGCGGGCCGAGCAGTTCGCGCAACGTCCGCTCGTGCTGCGCCGCGAGCACCTCGGTGGGTGCGAGCAGCGCCGCTTGGCCACCCGCGTCCACCACCTGCAGCATGGCGCGCAGGGCCACCACGGTCTTGCCTGCGCCAACGTCGCCCTGCAACAGCCGCAGCATGGGGACGCTGCGCCCAAGGTCGGTGGCGATTTCCGCGCCCACCTCCACTTGGCCCGCCGTCAAGGCGAACGGCAATTGCGCGTCGAGCGCGGCAACGAGTCCTTGCGCGACCGCAGGGCGAGGCACGGCACGCAGCGAGGCGTGCTCCGCGCGGCGCCGCGCGAGCGCGGTCTGCAAGATCAGGGCCTCCTCGTAGCGCAGGCGATCCTGGCCCCTCACGTAGTCTTCGGCATGCTCGGGCTCGTGAACCAGCCGTAGCGCTTCGAGGAGCGTGGGCCGCGAATCCCTGTCCCGGAGCTCCTGGGGAACGGGGTCCGGAACGTCCGTCTCGAGGAGCGGATCCAGCACAGTCCGCACGGCGCGCGCAATGCGCCACGTGGGCACCGAGGCCGCTGCCGGGTAGAGCGGAATGGGACGAAGCGCCTCGTAGATGGCCTCATCCGCGTCCGCCGCGTCCACGCCAACAATCAGATAGTCAGGGTGCGTGAGCTGCCTGCGCCCGCGATATTCGCCCACGGTGCCCGTGAAGAGTCCAGTACGGCCCGGCCGTAACTTGTCCTCGTGCATGCGCAGCACTCCCGCGCGTTTGGCAAAGAACGTCAGTTGCAGCGTGTCGCGACCGTCTGATACCACCGCCTCCAACATCGCGCCGCTGCGCGAATGCAGAGTGCGGATGGTCGCGGACCGGACCTCCGCCATGACGGTCACGTGGTCACCCGTCCGCAACGAACGAAGATCCGTGAACTCGCCCGGGGTGCCGTAGCGGCGGGGGTAGTGGCGCAGCAAGTCACCCACGGTGGTGAGTCCCAGCTTGGCGAGCGAGGCTGCGGTGCGTTCGCCGAGTGCGCGGGTGAGCGGCTCGGAGAGGCGATCGGTCACTGCGGCGAATTCTCCACGCCAACGGCAATGGCAGGTGCGATCTGATTGCCCTCGTAAACGGCAACATCGGCGCCCGGCGCCGCAGCAGCAGCGGACAATCTGACTTGATCAGCCACGGCCGAGTCAATCCCACGTCCAACGATGACGGTGACCACCTCGGTCCGCGAACTCAGCAGTTGGTCAACGTCGTCGTCGAGGTCCCCTGCCGTGGTGTCCAACACTTGCGTGGCGGCGATGGCCTGCGCCATGCGGTCCACCACGGACTCCCCCGGCGTCACGAGCGCCGAGGCCGCGATCGCGGCCACCACGTGCGCCTCGTGAGAAGCGTCGAGCACCGTGATCCGTGGCCCGCGGCGCTTTGCCGCAAGCCTGCGCGCGGCCCCAAGCAGCGTGGTGTCGCCAGCCACCACCACCCCGGCCTCGCCAACCGCGTCACGCAGCGCGCGCAAGAGGTCCTTGCGTGGAGCGCCCTCCGGATCGGGCACCACCACCACGCACGCGCCCGCCTCAGCCAGGGCGTCGGCAAGGCCCGGGCACGTAGTGAGTGCCACGATGGTGGAGCTGTCCTTGGCGTGGTCGTCTATGCCGCGCACCACCACTTTGCGGGCGTCGGTGCTCATGGCCACGCGAACGGCGTCACCGGGGCGTTGCGTGTGCACGTGCGCTTGCCACAGGCCATGCGAACCCACCACCGCAACCGAATCGCCAAGTGCCTCGAGCCGCGCGGTGAGTTCCCGCTTGAGATCCGTGCGGCTTACGGACACAAACATCACCTCAAAGCCGCCCTCGTGCCCCGTAGGCATCGACGGGGCACGGAACGCGTCCATGTCCGCGGACCAGTCCACCTCGTCGTATGCCGCGAGCGCACCGGGCCCGGCGAACGTCTCCGCGAGCATCTCCAGTTGCAGCACCAGGCCAGCCGCTCCCGCGTCCACCACACCGGCCTCGCGCGCGGGGCCCAGTTCCGCTTGCGTGCGGGCAAGCGCGGTGCGGGCTCCCACCACGGCAGCAACAATGGTTGCCTCTCGCGCAGCGCCCGACGCCACGGCTCCGTTGGCAGCGCTGGCCGCGGCTTTTGCCACGGTCAAGATGGTGCCCTCTACTGGCGCGCCAACGGCGGAATACGCGGCAGTTGCCGCCGCGTCGAGGGCTGCAGAGATGTCCGTTGAGGTGGTCGTAGAGAGGCCGCCGCGGGCATCGACCGTGGTGAGGAACGCGTTGAGGTAGGCGCTCACGATGACGCCCGAGTTACCGCGCGCACCCAGCAGTGCGCCGCGCGCAAACGCTGCAACTACCTCTTTGTGCGAGGCGTCCGCAGGCAGGTCCGCAATGGCTCGGTTTCCCTCACGAAGGGTGAGGTACATGTTGGTGCCCGTGTCCGAATCGGCCACGGGGAACACGTTGATGGCATCGAGCCTGCCGCGCGCGCGCTTGACAGCGTTGGCCCCACTTTCGAGCCAGCGTCGCAATTCGGCAGCTTCTGCCAACGTCACTCCTCCCGCACCCCCAAATGGGCGCTGCTCGGCTACCATCGTGCCACGGGGACCCCACACGCCCGGCTCTTTCGTAGCGTCGGGCACGGAACTTGGCTTTAGCCGCCTGGTTCGGGTACTCTTGTGCGGTTGCCCGAGCGGACTCGGGCCCCACCCAACATTCTTAGGAGTTCAATCGTGGCTGCCAACTGCGACGTGTGCGGCAAGAAGCCGTCCTTCGGTAACTCGATCTCGCACTCACACCGCCGCACCTCGCGTCGCTGGAACCCCAACATCCAGCGCGTGCGCGCGATCGTTGCGGGCACCCCCAAGCGCGTGAACGTGTGCACGTCGTGCCTCAAGGCCGGCAAGGTGCAGCGCCGTACTGCTGCTTAATCTCAGCTTTCCGAGAAACGGGCGTCCCTCACGGGGCGTCCGTTTTTTCATGCGCGGAAGTGGTCCCAGCCAAGGTCCTGTGGCGTAGCGCCGTCCACGGTGACTCCCGCGCCCACCTCCACGCGGCCAATGACGGTCCAACCAACCGGTACCGCAGCCGTGGCGGGAAAGGCAGCGAGCATGTGGTGATCTTCGCCGCCCGTGAGCGCCCATCCCAGGGGCTCCAGGTTCAACGTGCGCGCCGCGGCAACGGCGGCCAGGTGAACGGGAACGGAGGCGGAGTCGATGGCTATCGCTACGTCTGATGCGCGCGCGATGCGGCTTGCGTCCCGGAGCAGGCCGTCGCTGATGTCCATCATGGCCGTTGCCCCCCTGAGCGCGGCCTCCAGGCCCGCACCGATGAAAGGCCGCGGTCGCTTGAAGAGGTCAACCGCCTCGCCCTCCGTGATGCCCCCGTCGAGCAGGGCAAATCCAGCCCCAGCCGCCCCAAGGGGAGCTGAAACCGCCAGGACGTCGCCAGGCGCGGCGTCGGACCTCGTGACGGGATCTAAGCCGTGCGTCTCGCCCAAGGCCGTGACGCCAACGTGGATTTCGTTGGCACTGCTGAGGTCGCCGCCAACCACGCCCACTCCGTGCGGCTCGCAGGCCAGCCGCAAACCGTCCGCGAAAGCGAGCACCCACGCAACCGGCGTTGAGGCGGGCGCGGCCAAAGTGACTTGCAGCGCGGTGGGGACCGCGCCCATAGCGTCGATGTCCGCAAGGTTCTGGACGGCGGCGCGCCAGCCTACGTCCTCGCCCGTTGACCAATCCAGGCGAAAGTGCCGATTTTCCACGAGTACGTCACTCGACACCACCAGGTCCCCGTCCACGGAGAGCACCGCGGCGTCGTCTCCGGGGCCTAGCAACTCAGCATCCGTACTCGGCAGTCGCGGGGCGAAGGCCGCGATGAGCGCGTCTTCGCCCAGTTCGCCAACGGTCGTCACGCAGTAGAGCCTATGCGGGTTCAGATCTGATGGGTGCCCACGTCCTGCGCGTCGGCCTCGAGGTGCAGCCGATGATCCAGCAAGTCCTTTGCTTCATCGGCCGTGACCGCGGGCATGAAGAGGTAACCCTGCCCGGCCGCACATCCCAACTTCTGCAAGAACTCCAGTTGCTCGTTGGTCTCGACCCCTTCTGCCACCACGGAGATCCCCAGCGAGTTGCCAAGCTTGACGAGGGAGGAGATGAGTTCGCCGCTGTCCTCGCCACTCGTGAGGGTTTGGATGAACGAGCGGTCGATCTTGAACGCCTCCACCGGGAAGCGGTGCAGGGTCTCAAGGGACGAGAAGCCCGTGCCAAAGTCGTCGATGTGCAGGCGCAGGCCGGAATCGTGGAGCCGATGCATGATTCGCAATGCCATCTCGGGGCGCCGCATGAGCACGCTTTCCGTGACCTCGAGCGTCAGGCGGCCGGGTTCCAAATGATGCTTCTCTAGGGCGGTCAACGTGTTGGTAAGGAGGTCCTGACTCCAGAATTCTTTGTCGGAAATATTGATGCTCACATTGGTGACTTCAGGACCCCACTCGATGAGCTGGCGACACACCTCGTTGAGGACCCAGTGCCCTAGTTGGACGATGATCGAGGTATCCACCAAGTCATGGAGGAACTCATCAGGAGCTATGAAGCCGCGCTCCGGGTGACGCCAGCGCAGGAGCGCCTCGAAGCGATCGGTTCGCCCCGTCTCTAGGTTCACGATGGGTTGATAGTGGACGTCGAACTCTTTGTCTTCCAGCCCACGCAAGACGTCTTGCGCTAGGGCGGCCCGGCGCACCGCGCCCTCATGCATCCGCTCGTCAAAGACGGCAAACGTTCCCGGCTCGGCGGCTTTGGCCCGGTACATCGCGGCGTCGGCGTCGCGCAGTACGTCGTCGGCGGAGGAATAGCCGATGTCGCTCGAAGCGATGCCGATGCTCGCGCGCGTTGCAATCTCGTGCCCGTCAAGCTCGCGCACCTTGGACAGCGCTGCTTGAACTCGTTGTGCCGCGACAACCGCACCATCGGCGTCCGTGTCCGCAAGGAGGATCACAAACTCGTCACCTCCAAAGCGGGCGGCGGTGTCGATCTCGCGCAACACCGAGGTGACTTCCGCGGCCGCTGCCTGCAGCACGCGGTCGCCCATGGAGTGCCCCAGCGAGTCATTGACGAGTTTGAACCCGTCGAGATCCAAGAACAGCACGTTGAAGGGTGTGGAATCGCGATTGTGCCGCGCAATCGCATCCTCGAGCCGCTGAACAAAAAGGGAGCGGTTGGGCAAGCCTGTGAGCGCATCAAAGAGCGCACTTCTGCGAACCTCGTCTTGCCGGCGTTGCGACTCAAGCGCAGCGCTGAGCAGCGCCGCCCAGTGCTGGTAAGTCTCGCGGGAGGTGGTGTGGTCAATCTCGGCGACAACCGCGAGGAGCCCCCAATCGCGCTCGCTATTGCTCACCGGCACCACTACGCACACTTCACCTGCGGAGGCCGTTGCGGTTGCGACAAACCCCGGCGGAGGGAACTTTTCCACCGTCACGAGCGAGCCAACGATCTTGGGTGCGGAACCGCACGGATCGTAGGTACCGACGATCTCCAGCAACTCGTCGCCGGGATCACCGCTCCACAGCGCGAGCGCCCCTGACTTCACGTGTGTCCCGTCAAGCCACGAGAGGAGCCGAGGGTCGGCGCCCCCCGTCTCGAGCAACCCAGCGTCCACGGCGTATTGCTCGGTGATTGCCACGTCGGTGAGCTCGGATTGATGCAAGAACGCACCCACCTGAGCGCGCCACAGCGCGGCCTCGAGCCGCATAGTTGGGCGAGGCACGCTCCCTGTCATGTCGTCCGGCACCAGCCGCGAGCGCCGGGCGTAGTCAGCCAGCGCCGCCATGTAGCGCCGCAAGGTCGCGGGCAGCGTTGCGAGTGCGCGCAACTGGGAGACGAACGCCTCGATCTCCTCTTGCGTCGCGTCGTCGCCGCGCTTAAGCATGCGCACGGCCTCGCGCGTCACGTCACGAACCGCCGGCACGAACTCGACGTCAAGCTCGGCGTCGCCCGTGCCGAGCTCGCGCATCAGCACCTCCTCAACCCGTCGCCTGCTGGTGCCCAGATCGATGCTCTCGGCGTCATCGTCCAATTCGACGGTCCTGCGTTCCATCGCCTCGCACCCGCACGATTCGCGGGATTCGAGCACGGCGGATCTTGGTGCGAACGCGGAAGCCGGGACATCCCCACCGTGCGCTGCGGCGATCACGAGGCGGCCCGCGAGCGCGCCCACCATGTCGAAGCGGGGGTCCACACTCGAGAGCGGGGGCACCGTGAATGCCGCATTCGCGTTGTTGTCGAACGAGACGATGGCGATGTCCTGTGGAATCGTGAGGCCCGCCTTGCGCACCTCCTCCATGAATCCCACCGCGTTGCGGTCGGTAGCAATCATGAGTGCGCGGGGACGTTTCGACAGCGAGAGGAACGCTCGAGCGGCAGCCCTGCCACCCTCCTCACCGTTCTCAGGGGCCGCAAAGAGGTGATCGGGGTTGACCGCGATCTCCCGTTCCATGAGGGCCTCGCGATACGCGTCGTAGCGCTCCGAGATGTCGAGTTGGGCGAGGTTCCCCACAAAGCCGATGCTCGTATGACCGTGGCCAAGGAGGTGGTTGACGGCAACGATGGTGCCGCGCCGATTGTCCGGGCGCGCCGAAGGCGCATCGAAGCCCGCCCATTGTGTGCTTGAGAGCAAGACAACTGGCTTGCCTGCGGCGCGGACAGCTTGGAGGTAATCGGATCCCACGGCGGTGGTCAACGAGATGACTCCGTCCACGCCCGCCCAGCCCACCCTGGTGGAGAAAGCGCCCGGTGTGCCCGCCTCGTCACGGACCGCGTACTTCTGCAGTGTTTCGACTACCACCACTCGGCCACCGTCCGCGGCGACGGCGCGCGTGACGCCGGAGAGGATGTCGCCAAAGAAGTCGCCACCCAAGCTTGGCGTCAAAACCATCACTGTCACTGCTCGCGCCATGCCGTACCTCCCATCAAAACGCCGTTGATTCCATCGTCCATCCAGGCAGGTACCCGCAACCGCCCGATTTAACCCAATCTACGCGTTTGCACCCGCGAGCCAGGCGTTTTGTGCCGATATCCGCCGATATGCGATGCCAAGGAACAATCCGCGGCACAGGTTAAATACGAGGAATGCACGCCATAAATTGATGTTGCGCGCGTTGGGATCAGTGACCGACGCACCGAGCCACCACACCGCAAAGAACACCACCGCGGCTGCGCTCATGGTCAGGAGCATCCAACGCACCTTGCCGGAACCCAGGAAGACGCCATCAAAGAGGTAGGCCGCCGCAGAAACTATCGGAAGCACGGCGAGCCACGGCATCACGGCCTGCGCGGCTGCGGTGACATCCGGAAGTGATGTCAGCAACGCGATGAAGGCCGAGCCAAGCACCGCATACAGCAACGTAAACACCGCTCCAATGGCCACCGCGGGTGCGGCAGCTGCTCCTACCGCGCGGTGGAACGCGGGAACGTCGCGTGCGCCAATCTCGCGCGCGGACAACGACTCCGCTGCATGCGCGTACCCGTCCTGTCCATAGGACGCGAGCAGCATGAGTTGCATGAGGATTGCGTTTGCCGCCAGCACCGCCGTGGACACGTGCGCGCCATACGCCGTCATGAAAGTGAGCACGACGTAGAGAACTGCCGTGCGCAGAAAGATGTCGCGATTGAGGCCCAGCACCGCTGCCCAGCCGGTGCGCAGGCCCCGGCCAGTCCACTTCCGGGCCGACGCCCGTGTCGCCTCCCCAACGGATCGCCACCAGAGCGTCACGGCCAGGGCAAACCCGGCCCACTCGGAGATGGCGGTAGCCACTGCCGCGCCCTCAGCGCCAAGCTCGAGCCACGCAACGAACACCAGATCGAGCGCCACGTTGAGCGCGCCGATCGTGACGACAACCGCGAGCGGCCGGCGCGTATCACCGGAACCCACAAACCAGCCTGCGATGACGAGCGTGAGCAGCACGGCAGGTGCGGATGCCAGCCGAATGGATGTGAAGGCAGAAGCGAGATCGGCGATCTCCGGATTGGGCGTCAAGAGCCCCATCAACGCCGGCACAACCGCCCATTGCACCACCAGGATCCCAATGCCCAAGGCGGCCGCGAGAAGCGCGGAGCGTTGCGCGTGGGTGAGTGCAGCGTCGGCCCTATTGGCACCCAATGCCCTCCCTACGAGGGATGTTGTGCCAGTCCGGAGGAACGAGAATAGCCAGAACACGGCCCCCAACACCGTGGAGCCAAGGGCGGCGGCGCCCAGGTTCACCTCGTTGGAGAAATGGCCGAGCATGGCCGTGTCGATGAGGCCAACAAGGGGCACCGAGATGTTTGACAGGATCGCGGGCCACGCGAGCGCGAACGCCCGTCGATGTGGCCAGGAACGCACGCCCAACGTCATGTCGCTACGCTAGCGCGGCTCTAGGCTGGGGTGGTGCGAGCGACAGTTGCGGCGGTGATTTGTGGTGCCAGTGCACTCGTATTGGCTGGCTGTTCGCAACCGTACGTGGTTGAGCCAGCGACGTACGCGGCAGACCCCGACTGCGCGCGCGTGATGCTCGCGATGCCCCCCGTGGTGGGTGGGCTCGAGGTGCGCGGGACCACATCCCAAGCCACGGCCGCATACGGCCAAGAAAGCCCCATCGTGGTGCGCTGCGGCGTTGAGCCGCCCGGTCCAACGCTGAACTCGTGCGTGGCCGTGGACGCCCAGACGGGCACGCAGGATTGGCTCGTGGTCAAGGAAGATGATCAGTGGCGCGCAACGAGTTTTGGGCGATCCCCAGCGGTGGAGGTGCTCATTCCCACCTTGCGCGCGGACCAGGCAGTCCCTGATCTTTTGGCCGAGGTCTCCGGGCCAGCCGCACTGGCGCCCAGCAACGGACTTGAGTGTAAATAGCAGCGGGGGCGTGTCGTGAGGCTCAGCGCAGGCCGAGTGGACGCTGCAGCGCGGTTTCCAACAAGGTGGAGACAAGCTCCAGATAATCCACACCGGACGCGGCCCACATGCGCGGGTACATCGACGTTGGCGTGAAGCCCGGCATGGTGTTGATCTCGTTGACCGTGACCGTGCCGTCCTCTGACACAAAGACGTCCACGCGCGCGAGCGACTCCGCACCCACCGCACGGAAGGCCGCACCGGCCACCTCGCGCACGCGCGCCACGACGTCTTCCGGCAACGGCGCGGGGCACAGCAACTGAACATTGGACTCGTCCAGATACTTCGCCTCGAAGTCGTAGAACGCGTGCTCGCCGCCGGTGACGATCTCGCCCGGCAACGACACTCGGATGCCCTGGGGCGTGTCAAGCACGGCGGTCTCGATCTCGCGCCCAACCACAGCTCGCTCTATGAGCACCTTGGGGTCATGCTTGGCGGCTTCGGCAATGGCCGCGTGGAGGGCACGAGCCTCATCAACACGCGAGATCCCCATGGACGAGCCCGCCCGGGCTGGCTTCACAAACACCGGCAGCCCAAGCGCGGCAATCTCGCTCGCGCTCCCAGCGGCGGTTTGGCCTGGGCGCAACACCACAGCGGGCGTCACGGGCAGGCCCGCGGCGAGGAACGCGGCACGCATGTACTCCTTGTCCATCCCGATAGCGGAGGCGAGCACGCCCGCACCCACGTAGCGGACGTCAACGAGTTCCAGCGCACCCTGCACCGTGCCGTCTTCGCCAAACGGCCCGTGCAGCACCGGAAACACCACGTCGATCTGGGCGAGCGGCCGCGCAACGCCATCGTCCCCAAGCACACGCCAGGTAGTGGAGCCAGCCTGCGAAGGCGGCAGCACGGTGTGGTCAGCGTCCGGGACCGCCGGCATGACGCCGTTGACGATTTGCCAGTCCGCGGGATCTGCGGACGTTAGCGTCCAGCGCCCCTCGTGTGTGATGCCAATGGCGAGCACGTCCCACGCGCTCCGGTCAATGGCTGCGAGCACTCCCCCGGCCGTGACGCACGAGACTCCGTGCTCGGAGGACCGGCCGCCAAAGAGCACCGCGACAACGGGCCGCTCCGTCATGCCTAGTCGACCTCGGCCTTGCGCGGACGGCTCAGCAGCAGCGCCAGCACATCCTCTGGAGCAACCTCCCCGGCAAGCATCGTCACCACGGCGTTGCAAATGGGCACATCGACGCCAGTAGCCGCCGCGAGTTCTTGGATGGACCGCGCCGTGCTGACGCCCTCCGCCGTACCCGCGCTCGAGGCCAGTGCTTCCTCAAGCGTGAGGCCCTGCCCAATGCGCTTGCCGAGCATGTGATTGCGGCTTAGCGGAGACGTGCACGTAGCGATGAGATCACCCATTCCGGCGAGCCCCGAGAACGTCTCCGGCCGCGCGCCAAGGGCGAGCCCAAGCCGCGTGATTTCCGTGAGCCCGCGCGTGATGACGGTGGCTGTGGTGTTGTTGCCGAACCCCAGGCCATCGGACACACCAACGCCAACCGCAATGACGTTCTTATACGCCCCACACAGTTCAACGCCCACTACATCGGTGTTGGTATAGGGCCTGAAATAGCCCGACGAGGTGGCCGCCGCTACCTGTTCCGCAGCTTCCAGCTGGGTTGCGGCAACCACGGTAGCGGTGGGCTGGCGGGAGGCGATTTCTCGCGCAAGATTGGGCCCGGATACCACTGCGGTGCGGTCATCATCGATGCCGAGCGACTGTTTGAGTACCTCGGTCATGCGCAATTTGGTGCCACTCTCAACGCCCTTCATGAGCGAGACCACAATGGCGTTCGCCGGGATGAGGGGCGCAAATTCCGCGAGGATCGCGCGTGCGCGTTGCGCAGGTACTGCGATGGCCACAATGTCCGCCCCGTTGAGCGCTTCTTGTGGGTCCATCGTGGTGTCGATGCCGGACGCGAGCGTGAGCCCAGGCAGCGCGCGTTCGTTTCGCCCAAATGCGCTTACCTCGGCGAGCACCGCGGGATCGCGGCCCCACAGCGTCGTGTGTGTTCCGGCATCTGTCAGCACGGAGGCAAACGTGGTCCCCCATGCGCCCGCGCCGATCACTGCGGCGCGCGTCATGACTCGTCCTCGGCCGCCCGCGGCGCCTGACCCGCGCGCATGTCGTAGGGCTGCGCGGGTGGTGTCTCGCCGCGAATTTCACCAACCATGGTGGTCAGAGTAGCCATAATCCTGTCCGTTGCGGCGCGAAGCACCTCGGTATCAAAGGGTTTGCCGCGCAGATCATCAAGGTCAATCGCGGGCCCAGCGACCACGGTCATGGGCTTGCGCGGAAACAGATCCGGCTTCTTGGAGTACGGAGGTAGCAACAGGTGCGCACCCCACTGCGCCACCGGAATGACGGGTGCACCGCTCTCGAGTGCGAGCCGTGCCGCTCCCGTGCGCGCCACCATGGGCCACAACTCCGGGTCACGCGTGAGCGTGCCCTCGGGGAACATCGCGATCATGTCGCCGCGAGCGAGCACCTCGTGCGCATAGCTGAGCGAGTCCTTCGCTTGCGACGTGCCGCGATATACGGGGATCTGGTCGCCAGATTTGAGGATGCGCCCAATGACGGGGAGCTTGAAGAGTTCGTGCTTGGCGAGGAAACGCGGCGGGTGGCCGTTGTTGTACAGATAGTGACCAAAAGTGAGCGGATCCACGTAGCTCACATGGTTGGAGACCGCGATGAAGCCCGTGTCCGCAGGCAGGTTTTCCTGCCCCTGCCAGCGGCGTTTGAGAAGGAGCGTTGCGAACGGCCGAACCGCCGTGATGACGAGTCGAAAGGGCCACGTTGGACGAGTGGGCATCTTCTCTACTCGACCGTTGCGCCGAGCGCCGCGAGTTTGCCGCGGAAGTCCTCGTACCCGCGGTCAATGATCCCTATGCCGTGCACAGTGGACACCCCCGTGGCCGCGAGGGCGGCGATGAGGTGGGAGAACCCGCCACGCAAGTCCGGGACCGTGATTTCCGCAGCCGTCAGGGGCGTTGGGCCAGAAATTGCGGCGCTGTGCTTAAAGTTCAATTGGCCAAACCGGCATTCCTTGTCACCAAGGCACTCACGGAACAGCTGCACGTTCGCGCCCATGGCAACCAAAGCGTCGGTGAAGCCAAAGCGGTTCTCGTACACGGTCTCGTGGACGATTGACAGGCCATTCGCTTGCGTCAAGGCCACTACGAGCGGCTGCTGCCAGTCAGTCATGAAGCCGGGGTGAACGTCCGTCTGCAGCGCGATAGGGCGGAGTTTGCCGCCCGGGTGATAGAAACGGATGCCGTCAGGAGTGACGTCGAATTCGCCGCCAACTTTGCGGAACACGTTGAGGAACGTCCCCATGTGCCGCTGCTGCGCGCCGAGCACCATGATGTCCCCCGCCGTTGCAAGCGCCGCCGACGCCCACGAGCCCACCTCGATGCGATCAGCAAGCGCAGTGTGGTCGTAGCCGTGCATACGGGTCACGCCCTCGATGGTCACGGAACGGTCCGTGTCTACCGAGATGATGGCGCCCATCTTCTGCAACGTGTCGATGAGGTCCTTGATCTCCGGCTCCACGGCGGCGTTCTCAAGGCGCGTGATGCCTTCTGCCATGACCGCGGTGAGCAGCAGTTGCTCGGTTGCGCCAACCGATGGGTAGTCGAGGGTGTGCTTGATGCCGCGCAGCCCGTTGGGCGCGCTGAGGTGCAGCCCGTCCTGCATTTGCGTTACGACGGCGCCAAACTTGGTGAGGATCTCAAGGTGGAAGTCGATGGGCCGATCCCCAATACGGCAACCGCCGAGGTCGGGGATGACCGCCTCTCCCAGCCGGTGCAGCAGCGGGCCGCACAGCAAGATGGGGATGCGTGATGAGCCGGCGTGCTCTGCGATGTGCGCCGCGTCTGCACCCGTCAGCGCGGCGGTATCGATTTTGAGTTCGCCGGAGGCAACGTTGTAGCCAACGTCCGCGCCGTGCAGACGCAACAACGCCGACACTACGGCTACGTCGCGAATGTCTGGAACGTTGCGCAGAGTGGAGGGCGAGGACCCCAGCAACGCCGCCACCATGGCCTTGCTGACGAAGTTCTTGGCACCACGGACACGGATAGCGCCCTTGAGGGGTGCCCCACCCGTCACGCGAATGGAGTCGGTCATGCATCCATTGTCTCATTAGCGCCCTCAAGCGTTGGCGCGGGCCCCAGTTGGCAACCGTAAGGTGGTGCCATGCCCGCCACCCCTCGCGCAGTGTTCGCCGGGCTGGCTACCTATGACGTGATCCAGTTGGTGGAGCGCCTTCCTTTGCCCAACGAGAAGGTTGCGGCCCTCTCCTTTGTCACCGCGGCCGGTGGTCCGGCAGCAAATGCCGCGGTGGCGTGCGCTCACCTGGGCACCCCCGCCACGCTCGTGACGGCGCTCCCCCATCACCCGCTGTCCTCGCTCATAGCCAACGACCTGCTCGCCTGCGGCGTTGAGGTTGAGGCCGTAGCGGCGTACGAGGGCGCGCCCATCACCGCCACGATCATGGTCACCAAGGGGACAGGCGACCGAGCGGTGGTCTCGCCCACCGGGGCGGCGACAGACGTGGAGTTGGCCCTGGTAGAGGGGGTATTGCCCAAAACGCATTACATGTCATGCGTTTTGGTGGACGGTTACTTCCGGTCGCTTTCGCTGCCCATTGCGCGTGAGGCCAAGGAGCGCGGGATTCCGGTGATTCTCGATGCTGGAAGTTTCAAGCCCTACACCGATGAGCTCCTGCGGCACGTGGATGTTGCGGTGGTCTCTGACGCGTTTCGACCGCCAGGTACTGACAGCGATCCCGATTCCATCTTTGGGCATTTGCGGGCCCATGGGGTGATGTGGGCCGCTATCACTCGTGGTCACGGCTCTATTGCCTACGTGTGCCCCGGCGGATCCGGCGAGGTGGAGGTGCCGCGCGTGGAAGGGGTGGTGGACACCCTGGGCGCTGGCGACTTCTTTCACGGTGCGCTCGCTCACCGCATCGCCACTCTGGGCCTTGATGCCGATCGCTTCGCTGACGATTTGGCATTCGCGGCCGGTGTGGTGGCCCGGTCACTTACGAGCTTTGGGACCCGCGCGTGGCTTGAGGGCTGATCAGCTCGGCATTGGCGGAGTCCACGCGATCCACCCATTCGCGCGCCTCTTGGGGATCACGCCCCGTGGCCACACGCCGCGCAATGAGCCGCTCGCGCGCAACTGCCCACGGCACGTCAAGTCGCCTGACCTCATCTAGGCGCGAGCGCACGCGTGGCCAAAACTGCAGGTAATTGCCCTCAACAATGATGACTCGCGAGGTGGGCGGCACCTCGATGGCGTCCGCTACAACGGCGTGCAGCTCGCGCGAATACGCGGGGGCCAACACGGTCCCGGAGTCTTCCCGCAAGCGATCCAGCAGGGCCACCAGCCCGTCCACGTCGTACGTCTGTGGTGCGCCCTTCACGGCGGCCAGACCGCGTGCGGCGAGCACAGCGTCGGGCAAATGAAAGCCGTCCATGGGAATGGTGACAGCGCCGCGATCCGCCATGTCCGCGGCGAGTTGCGCGGCAAGAGTGGATTTGCCGCTGCCAGGGATGCCGACTATTCCCAGTAGCGTTCGACGCTCGGCAGCCTCCCCGCTCACGGCGCCGTCACAAAGAAGTTGAAGAGGTGCGGGTTGTGAGCGTGGACCAGCACCATGAAGACCATCGCGTCAAACAGCAGGTGCACCGTCACCACGTAGCTGAGCGACTTGCTCCACGAGAAGATCCACCCCTGCACGAGCGCAAAGGGAATCGTCAGGAGGGGACCCCACTCCTGATACCCCAGTTCCCACAGAAAGCTCACAAAGATGACGGCCTGCAACGCGTTGGCGGTCCACAGCGGAAAGTGCTGGCGTAGCAGGGCAAACGCGGTGCAGATGAAGAACAGTTCGTCCCAGATTCCCACGGCGTTGACGCCCACGAAGAGCCGCGCAATCTCCTCGCCCGTGTGGATCGCGGGCCAGTTGAGGTAGGCGCCCGAGCCGATGAAGTAGAACGGCAGAATCAGGTACCCAGCGAGCACCACCACGCCCAGGTAGATCCACTGGGGTCGGTTCCAGCGCCGCCCCGTCCGCAGCGGGAACACGATCACTCGGTCCCGATAGACGAAGTGCGAGATGGCCCACGGCACCACGACGGCGAGCGACAAGGCAACGGTGAAGCGCGCCATGGCGGCGTTGTCGAGAGCCGCGTGGAGCGAGATCGCGGAGATGATGCCTTGCCCCACCGCGATCAGCAGCAGGTCCTTGCCCAACTTGCGATCCACCGCAAACGCAAGCGCCACGCCCAGCACCAGCGGCACATAGGCAACGGGCCGCACATGCACCGCGAACAGCAGCACCGCAGCCCCGGCAACAAGAAGGGCCGACGCTACGCGCAGTGCCGTACGAACATCTGGCTGCAACGGGGGGACGGAGACCTCAGTCGCGACCATGCTCTGAGCATGGCATGCCGCAGCGCGGCAGCGGCGCTAGACGACGGGGCGAGCGGCCTCGACGTGTTCCTTGGGCTCGGTCTTGGCAGGCAGCGTCTTGGGGCGCCAGGCTGCGCGGGTGGCCTCGAAGGCGGTGATGTCATCCTGGTGCTGGAGCGTGAGGTCGATGTCGTCGAGGCCCTCCATGAGGCGCCAGCGCACGTAGTCGTCGATCTCGAAGGGCACGGTGAGTTCGCCGCACGTCACGGTGCGGTCCTCGAGCGAGACTGTGATCTGCTTGCCCGGCTCGGTCTCGATGAGCTTCCACAGCAGCTCGATGCTCTCTTGCGAGATGACGCCCGTGAGCAGTCCCTGCTTGCCCGAGTTACCTCGGAAGATGTCCGCAAAGCGAGTGGCGAGCACCACCTTGAAACCGTAGTCCTTGAGCGCCCATACGGCGTGCTCGCGGGACGATCCGGTGCCAAAATCGGGTCCGGCAACGAGCACGGAACCGTGCGTGTACTCGGGCTGGTTGAGGACAAAGTCCGGGTCCCCACGCCATGCCGCGAAGAGCGCGTCCTCAAAGCCCGTCTTGGTGACGCGCTTGAGGTAGACGGCGGGGATGATCTGGTCGGTGTCAACGTTGGAGCGGCGCAGCGGTACGCCAACGCCAGTGTGGGTGGTGAACTTTTCCATGGCTTCGGTTCCTTACGCGAGGGCGCCCACGGCGCTGTTTGACGGCGCCGCGTCCAGGTCGGCAGGGGTTGACAGGGTGCCGCGCACGGCGGTGGCGGCGGCTACGAGCGGGCTCACCAAGTGGGTGCGACCACCCTTACCCTGGCGGCCCTCAAAGTTGCGGTTGGAGGTGGAGGCACTGCGCTCCTGCGGGGCGAGCTGATCCGGATTCATGCCAAGGCACATGGAGCAACCGGCGTTGCGCCACTCGGCACCAAAGTCGATGAAAACCTGGTCCAGGCCCTCCGCTTCCGCCTGGAGGCGTACGCGCGCGGAGCCGGGGACAACGAGCATGCGCACGCTGTCTGCTTTGGTGCGGCCCTGGATGATCTCAGCGGCGGCTCGCAAGTCCTCGATGCGGCCGTTGGTGCAGGAGCCTAGGAAGACGGTGTCAACCGCGATCTCCTTGAGCGGCGTGCCCGGCGTGAGGCCCATGTACTCGAGGGCGTTCTTGGCGGCCTCGCGGTCGGACTCGTCCGCGAAGTCCTCGGGGTTTGGTACCGACGCGCTAATGGGCAGACCCTGACCCGGGTTGGTGCCCCACGTCACGAAGGGCTCAAGGTCGCTCGCGTGGAGCGTGATCTCCGTGTCGAAGACGGCGTCGTCGTCCGTGACGAGCGTGCGCCAGTACGCCAGCGCGGCGTCCCAATCCTCGCCCTCGGGAGCGTGGGGGCGGCCCTCGACGTAGTCGAAGGTGGTCTGGTCCGGCGCGATGAGGCCCGCGCGAGCGCCCGCCTCGATCGACATGTTGCATACCGTCATGCGGGCTTCCATGGACAGCGAGCGGATGGCCTCGCCGCGATATTCGAGCACGTAGCCCTGCCCGCCGCCCGTGCCGATCTTGGCGATCACCGCAAGGATGATGTCCTTGGCCGTGGTGCCACGAGGCAAGACGCCTTCAACGTTGACAGCCATGGTCTTGAAGGCCTTGAGCGGCAGGGTCTGCGTTGCGAGCACGTGCTCCACTTCAGACGTGCCGATGCCGAACGCGAGTGCGCCAAAAGCGCCGTGCGTGGAGGTGTGAGAGTCGCCGCACACCACGGTCATGCCGGGCATCGTGAGGCCCAGTTGCGGGCCCACAACGTGCACAACGCCCTGATCGGCGTCACCGAGACTGTGGATGCGCACGCCGAACTCCTCGGCGTTGGTGCGCAGCGTGTTGATCTGGATGCGGCTGGTCTCATCCGCGATGGGCAGGTCGATGTTGAGCGTTGGGGTGTTGTGGTCCTCGGTCGCGATCGTGAGGTCCGTGCGGCGCACCTGACGGCCCGCGAGGCGCAGCCCCTCGAACGCCTGGGGGCTCGTGACTTCATGACACATGTGCAGGTCGATGTAGATGAGGTCCGGAGCACCGTCGGTGCCTTTGCGCACCAGGTGGTCGTTCCACAGCTTCTCCGCGAGAGTCGTTCCCATGGTCACTCCAATTCATACTCAACAACATGCTTGCCATCTCACGATGTGAGACGTTAGTATCGCTCTATGGACAATCATAGCGGTGTTGGCGTCATTGACAAGGCCTCCGCGATACTCGCTGCCCTCGAAGACGGCCCGGCCACGCTAGCTGAACTCGTTGCCACTACCCATCTTGCGCGTCCAACGGTCCACCGGCTAGCCCTTGCCCTGGAGCACCACCACCTCGTTGGGCGGGATACCACCGGCGCGTTCGTTTTGGGCCGACGCTTCGCGGACTTGGCAGCGGCCGTTGGCGAGGATCGGCTCGTGGCTGCAGCGCTGCCCGTTCTGACGACCCTGCGCGACCGAACTGCGGAGTCCTCGCAGCTTTATCGCCGTCACGGAACACACCGCATCTGCATTGCCGCAGTTGACCGCCCGGTTGGCTTGCGCGATTCCATTCCCGTGGGGACCACCATGACCATGACGGCGGGAAGCGCGGCCAAGGTGCTGCTCGCCTGGGAAGTCCCAGAGGTCATTCACCCCGCGCTCGCGCGCGCTCGCTTCACCGCGGCCGATCTCGCGCAGGTCCGCGAGCGCGGCTACGCCGAGAGCGCCTCGGAGCGCGAGGCCGGAGTTGGCTCCGTCTCCGCCCCTGTTTGGGGAACGTCGGGCACGGTCATCGCCGCAGTTTCGATTTCCGGGCCAACCGAACGGCTCACGATGTCGCCGGGAAGCCTCCACGCGGGCGCCGTCATGGACGCCGCGCGGCAACTCAGCGACGTGCTTATTCGTAGCTACGCGGCGTAACCAGCCAGCGGATTCGTCGTTGCACCAGCAGGGTGCCGCCCAGTAGCAACGCAATGGCCAGTGCGCCCAGCGCCGCGCCGTCAAAGCCAGTGCCCGCGAGCCCGCCCGTGCCTGGATCACCTTGGCCCGGATCACCGGGATCTGGATCACCGGAGCCCGGGACGGCGGCGACCTGCAGTGCAGCCTCAGCCTGCCCCGAAGTTTCGCCGGTGAGCACAATGCGGTGCGCACCAAGCTCCGCGCTGTCCGGAATGGTCCATGTCAAGGTGACTCCACCGCCCGAGTCCGCACTCGCGGTGCCAATCGTGAACGGCTCCCCCGAGTGCATCATCGCGGTGACCTGTTCTCCAGCCTCGAATCCAGCACCGGAAATGGTGATGGTGTCTCCACGATGCGCCGTCACGGAGCTCAGCGACACGGTGAGGTGCGGCACAGGCGCGTCTGTCGCCGTCACCGTGACGTGCGCCGTCGTATATCCGTTAGAACCCTCCTGGGCCACGGCGTACGTAAAGGTGCCTGTGCCTGCGGTGCGTGCGGTGACGTGCAAGATGCCCTCGCCATCGAGATAGGCGGACCCGTTGTCATAGTCGCTCGTCTGCACCACAGCCAATTCAGCTCCCGGTTGCGAGGGCGCGTCGTTGTCCAGGAGCGCCGACTGCGGGAAGGTTGCCTCCACACCGGTTTGCACCACGAGCTCGTCATCTGCGGCGCTGGGGCGTGGGGGCACCGCAATGTTGATCTCGATCGTGGAGAAGTCCACCGCGCCAGCCGCACGCACCCGCAACAGTGCAGGACCGGTCGCGTTGGCGGCGTCGGCATCCGCACTCACGCGAAGCGTGCCGCTCGTTGTAGTGAGCCCCGTGCCGGGGTCCAGCCCACCGAATACCGTGATCTCGCCGCCGCCCGGAGGCTGCGTCAGGTTAGGGTCCACCTCGTAACTCACGGGAGCGCCCAACTCGTTGGTCAGCACAAGATCCGCCGTCTGCCCTGGCGCGATGGTGAACGCCGCCGGCCCAACGCTATGAGGCGTGGGGTGCGAGGCGTCGCCTCCCGCGCCCGGCGCGCGCGGCCCCTCGTCCACAACAATCGGTTCAGTTGGTTCTTCGGTCACGGGATTGGGCGCCTGCGAGGGGTCGATCTCGAGCATCGTCTCTCCGCCAGACCCGCCACCGGGCGCGGCAGAACCGTTGTCCCACGCGAAGTTGGTGAAGCATGTGGAAGTCCCAGTCACATAGCCGGAGAGGACCGTGGTGATGGTCGCTGCGCCATAGAAGAGTCCACATTGCGCGTCGCCGTAGACCCTGTCGTCCGAGAGCTTCTTGGGAGACTGCGCCCGTGAAGTGCTCTGTGGCCACGTGATGGTGCCAACGTCGGTAGCGGGCGCCGGCACGAGTTCCGGATATCCGCCCGGATTGTCGATCTGCGTGAGATTCGAGATGTCAACGCGCTGCAGAGTTGCCTCGTCGGTGCTGGTCTTGCCGCGCGTCACCAGCAGATCGTGATCGTCCAGCCAGCTCACGCCCATCCTCGTGGAATCGCCAACGTCGGTGACAAAGCGCCATGGGATGGAGGCTGGGTCTGCGACCGCGGCCACGGCTATGCCTGGGTAGCTGTTGCCGTACGCAAGACTGAACTCGCGCGCCACGTAGTTGCCGTCTGGCGAAAGCACTGGGCACTCGCTGCTCGTCATGAGGGGACCGCTGCTCAATTCATCCGGGAACAGCCCGTTCCACACCTCGGGCGCAGGAAAGCTCCCATTGGCGAACGCGCCCACGTCGCCAAGGTGAGTCCAAGCCGAGCCAGCACGCTCATAGAGGCTCAGGCCCACGAGCATGCGGCTCCCGTCAGTGCTCATCGACAGGCAACCCTGAGTGTTCAAGTAGTCGTAGTGGGAGTACGTGGTGAACGCGGTAAAGGGCGCTGACACGCCATCTTCCGTGCGCAGGTCGCTGCCGTCCTGCTCGAACGATACGAGCCGGTTTTGATTCCATACGAGGTAAATGCGACCGTCCGGTCCCCACAACGGCGCCGAGAAGGTCGCAGGAACGGTGCCGCCTGAAATCGCCTCGTCGGTGGGAAAGGCGAAGAAGCGCACGTCGCTGCCGTCCGGCTTCATCGTGCCCACTTTGTCCCACGCTGGGCGCGTACTTCCCCAGATTCCGGTCCCCGGACGGCCCTCGGGGTTCCCGGCAACAAAAGCCACACGTTCCGAGGCGATTGCCGGGGCCGCGGCAATGCTGAAGGCCGCGCTGTCTGCCCAGACCACGTGCACGCCGTCGGATGCTGCCGCGCGAACCACGATGGCGTCACCACCCAGATCTCGGGGGATCGCGAGGTCCGCAGAGTCCCCTGTGAATCCGCTCGCCAAGGGTCGCCACGTGGTGCCCCCGTCGTTGGACACGAGCAAGTTCACGGTGGGTGCGGGCGCGCCGTCGTCCGTATCGGGATCCGTAGCGGTCCATTCCACATGGAGGGTGTCCGCGCGCGACAGTGACGTTCCCGCGGCGGGCGCAGCAACGGTGATCGTTGGTGCACTGCCTAGCGCGCGCTCGGCCACGATGGTGCCGTCGAGGACAAAGCGGAACGCGTGGGTGCCCACGGGAGCCGCCACCTTCTGCGCAAAGCGCAAGCTCGCGTCGTCACCGCCGCCAAGGCTCTGGTCTTGTGTGAGGCCAATGGCAACGGACGCGCCAACGGGGTCGCCGTCGTCGGCTACCGGCACCACAACGAGCCTGCTGACGTCGGAATTAGGTGGAGGGGGACTGGGAATGTCACCGTCGTCGATAAAGGGATCGAGCGCGAAGGAGTCACCGCTGAGCGGCATGACGCCACGCACCCAGAACGCGTCCCCACCCGAATCGGGAAGCTGTGGAGCGGAGCCAGCGGCGATAGACCCCGTGAGTAGATCCCAGGTTTGGCCAGAGACCCACTCTTGCGTCACGCCGTCGGTTGTGGCGCTCATGAAGTCGGGTCCCGTCATGGTGCGATCCCTGCTCACCCACGCACCGCTCGCTGCGGGGACATCGGAGTGGTCGAGCCCCAGGTTGTGCCCCAATTCATGAGCCAGGGCCGCCTGCGGGGCCGCGTCTTCGATCAGGATGGATCGTCCCGTCACGCTCGCGCGCGCCACGGAAGCGTCGCCGAGTGCGTTGCCCAGCCAGCCGTTGGGCACAACTCCCACCACTGAATCCACGCCGGACTCCCTGGCGAGCAGGTCCAGTTCACCCAGCGCCTGCGCGATCCCTGCGGCGCTCGCGCTCGGTGCGAACAGTTGGGGCGTGCACGCCAGGTCACCCTGGATGCCGTTGTCTGGCACCGGCAGCAACTGTTGCGCCCACGCCACCCAGATGTTCGCCTTTGAGGCGATTTCGCCGCATTCCACGGTAGCCGCGCCAAAGTCGAGTGGCGCAAACACCACCCTGAGGGGCCGCGTCTCCATGGTTGGCACAAAGTCGCCGGGCGCCGTGTTCAGCTCGTTGTCTGCGGCGTCATCATCGCTCGCGCCAGCCGGGTCCGTGACGCCCACTTTTGCCACTAGTACGGACGCCACGGGAGCGGAGAGGACGTCGTCCACAGGTAGCAGCACGTCGTTGGTTCCCGGGTGGAGGGTCACGTGTTCCGTGACGGGGCCAACTACTACGGTGTCGCCAAGTTCACCCTGTGAGGTCACGGTGGTGGTGACGTCTGTAGTCACGCTGCCGGTGCCGGAGAGCCACAGCTTGGCATGCACCGCCGTCTTCCGGTCCGTCACCAAGCGCGAGCCGTCGTCGCTCGCCTGCACGATGCTGACATCCTGCACCGCGGCATTTGGCCGGCTTCCCAATTGCGCCGCGAAGCCACCGAACTCGCCCGTCCATACCCCCACGGAGGACGTGCCATCGACCGCGACGGCACCCCAGCCGCTGCCCTTTTGCAGCGAACGCACGGACCCAACAACGGGGGTTCCGCCCGTGGTGGTGAGCGCTACCGACCTCAGTTCCGGCTGGGCCGCCCAAACGTCGCTTGCAAGCACCACAACGTCACCCACCGATGGCGCGCCACTTGGGGCAGCGTCGGACACGGCGGTGGGAGGCACTTGGGCGAGCCCCGCGATGTGTGTGTACAGCGCGTCGCCGTACACCACCTGGCCCGCCCGATTGGGGTGGAAGGCGCCAAACTCGTCGTCTTGCTTAGACAGCGATTCGCCAAGGCGTACCACCCACGGGTTCGTGGAGCAGTAACCGTGCGTGCGGAATTGGCTCGCAATGCCTCCCACATAGTCCCACCCGTGAGTGGCGGCCGCTTGACTCACAGTGAGATTGAGGCCCGCCACTACGTGGTCTCGCGCCCAGCGAGCTTCTGCGTCCGTCACCAGGTCGATGTTGTTTGCGAACGCCCACAAGCCTCCGGTCGCGGCATTGCCGAGTCCATCGGGAAGGTCCTCGTTATGGCCGATGCACCGCAGTTCCGCCAAGCCGTACTGATTGCCGGTGGGGTCAAAGTCCTCCGTGATGTGCACTGAGCTGGGGTCAACTCCGGCGGCATCAAAACCGTTTGCCAATTGCTGGTAACGGGCAGGCAACTCGTCCATGCGCGCGTCGTGCTCCTCCGCCGCGTTGCTTTCATCGCAGCCCGCCACAAGGCCCGGCAAGGCGAGGGGCGGCAGCAAGCAAGACTTCAGCGTGCTGGAGAATCGCACGTCGTTTGCCCCAATGGACACCAGCACAGCATCGGCCGCACGCGGCCCAAGCAGTTGCTGCATCTGGGACAGTTGCGAGGGTCGCAGGGACGGGCAGGGCGTCCCCGGATCATCGCACGTGGCCGCGTGTTCCACGCCCGCGTACGCATCTTTCATGCCGCCAGTAGCTGGGTCATCCGGGTCACTTGCCCCCTTGCGGTAGCTGGGGTCCTCGAACGTGTCGACTATCGCCGCGCCCGAGCATGCCAACTGGATGAAGGTCACGGAAGTGTGCGGGTCCGCGTCTTCCAGTTGCGCTGCGGCGAGTGCGGGGCCCGCATACGGCGAGCGGTGGCAGGACCTGTCTGACCACGAGACTTGGTGGCTGCTGCTCTGCTCGATGAGCGGCGAACCTTCGCCGGAAGCAACCGAGTCGCCAAGTGACACGATCACCAGGTCCTTTGGCGCTATCTCGCGGTTCGTAGCCGCTCTGCCAGCATGGTCATCCCGGATTTCCAGCCGCACGCTGGGTGTTGTGCCGGAGTCCACCTGGATCGTTGGCCCCGCGCAGTGGTCCACATCCGCAACCTGCGAGCCATTCACCGACCACACATAGTGCGTGATGAAGGCGCCACCCGAGGAGGGCAGTGACGCGCACGCGTCGAGCGTGACCTCAAGCACGGCGTTGTCGCCAACGATGACGTTGTCAGCGGGAGTGCCCGACGCGTTGGCGGCCTCCGGTAAACCGTCGCCGTCGGTGTCGATGTACTGCGGAGCAACGGTCCATTCGAACCGTGGCTGGGGGCCGCTCGTTGAGGTTGCTGCCGCGATAGCTACGCGGCACGGCTGACCAATGCCGTCTTCAATAGTTGTGGTGGCGATGGGGGCGCTGAAATTAGGCCATTCCGTGGCTTGCGACACCCAGACGCTGCCCGCTTGGCACGTAGCTACCGTCACCTCTCCCCTGCTCGCTGCGAGCACAGCCGACGGCGTGGTGAAGCTGGTCCCGTCTGGCCACCCCGCGAGGGGCGCAGGAATGTGGACCCTTGCGGGTGCGCCGCCCGGCGATGAGGAGAGGACCGAGTAGTCCTCGCCGTCTGTCACGAGCGCGTACGCCTGGCCGTCCCCAGCCGCAACATCGCGCAGATTCGCGTGCTCAACTGTGGTGAAGGCTCCAAGCGTCTCACCCTGGCCAACGGCGACGTGAGTATTTCCCATGTCCACGGCTCCGTCCCAGTACGCGGCGCTGACCACGCCACCCCCAGCGGCGATGCGCGCGGTGGCCGCGCCCGTGAGACTCTGCGACTCAAAGAACGTGGCCCCTCCATCTGTGGTGCCACGGATCCCGCCGTTCCCGCCCCAAATCACCCACGTGCGCTCGCCGTCCACGGCCACGTCAACGTCAGTGGCCCACGCGCCCACCCGGCGAGCGGGAGTCCAGCTGCTGCCACCATCGCTCGAGGTAGTGAGGTATGGCGCCTCTCCGTGCACGCCTTCCGAATCCGTCCAGTCGCCAATGAAGGCAACCGCAATGTGGTTGCCGTCCGCCGCGATCGCCGGGCGCGTTGCGGCAACGGTGCCGCTCAGCACAGCCTCGCGAGTCCATGTGAGGCCCGCGTTGGTTGAGCGCAGGTACAGAATGCGGGTCCCGAGGGTCGCGTCCCGCATCACCGCGTGATAGACCCCGCTCGCGCCCGCGGCGACATCGGGATACGTGTTGTTGGGGCCAAGATCTGTGGCTCCCGGGATCACGTTGCTGTTGGCCGCGGCGCCGGGTTCCGCTGCGGGAACGGCCACGAGCGTCAGTGCGCACAGCCCACCGATCAGTAGCGCAACTAACGTCCGGCGGTGTTGTGACACGCGATCCCTCTCGATGGCACCGCGACACGGCACGGATTGGTTCAACGTATCTAGCGCTCAGGGCGCTGTCAGTATCACGGGAGTCTCACGTTGGTGCGGGTATACGCTCAAGAAATGAGCCGCCCCATAGTCGTCTTTGACGGCGAATGCGCGCTGTGCAACGGCTTTGTCGCATGGCTCATCCAGCACGACCCCAATGCGGTGTTCCTCATTGCCAGCAGCGCGGGAGACGTAGGCAAGGCAGTGGTTGCGGCAGCAGGGCTGGAGGGCGGGCTCACGGCCTCCACCATCGTGGTGTGGGACGGCACGCGTGGCCTCATCAGGTCCAACGCAGTTCTCGCCATTGCGACAAGGCTCGGCTGGCCGTGGCGTGCGTTGGGCGCGCTACGGGTGGTGCCCCGCGCCTGGCGAGACGCGGGCTACCAAGCCATAGCAAAGCGTCGGGCACGTGTGAGGGCGCAAGACCCAGCGTGCGGCGTTCCCCCAGCCCAGCTCGTGGCGGCATGGCGCGCCCGCTTGGCAACTGCGCAAGACGTGGAACTCGTCATCGCGGCGCCCTAGCAATCCTGGGCAACGCGGCCATCCCGGGAAAGCGAAAACCCCCGGCCGTGGAGGACCGAGGGTTTTACGTAGCCCCGACGGGATTCGAACCCGCGCTACCGCCTTGAGAGGGCGGCGTGCTAGGCCGCTACACAACGGGGCCCTAGCTGCGCCCGGCTAGCAAACCGCCGCGAACGCGAGTACCGAGTGTACCGGACGTGGGGCCCGCCGCGCGACTCCCGGCGTTGCTCGGAGTCCGCGCGAGGAGAGGCCCATGAGTAAGGGCGAGACCACCGCGGACGTGCTCGTTGCTCCCGCCACCCGCGTCCCTTACTTAACCGTCACCGTCTTAGCCGAAGTCATGGATTTGCTCGTGTAACCGGACTTCCTCGCCGTCACCTTGACTGTCATGGTCTTGCCCTTGTCACTCGAGGTGAGTTTGTACGTGGAAGAGGTAGCGCCCGAGATCGCGACGCCACTGCGATACCAGCGGTACGAGTAGGAGCTGGGCGTTGGGGACCACGTGCCCAGCGTGATGCCGAGCGTCTGGCCCACCTTTACCGTTCCCGTGATCTTGGGGGTTGGGTAGGTGCTGAAGGTGCCGTACGCAACGGTCCTCGCCAACGACGTCCTGGACTTGCTCGTGTAACCCGACTTCTTCGCCGTGACTTTGACTGTGAGCTTTTTGCCGGCGTCTGAGGCGGTCAGCTTGTACGAGGACTTGGTGGCATCGGTGATGGCCACCCCATTGCGATACCACTTGTAGGAGTACGAGCTGGGCGTTGGCGACCACGTGCCGCGAGACACCGCAACCGTGTGGCCCACCTTCACCGTGCCCGTGATCTTAGGCGTGGGCGCCGTGCTGAAGGTGCCGTACGCAACGGTCCTCTCCGACGAGACCCGTGGCGTTGTCGCGTAACCGGAACGCGCCGCCGTGACCTTGACAGTGAGCTTTTTGCCAGCGTCTGAGGCGGTCAGCTTGTACGAGGACTTGGTGGCATCGGTGATGGCCACCCCATTGCGATACCACTTGTAGGAGTACGAGCTTGGCGTGGGCGACCACGTGCCGCGCGACACCGCAACCGTGTGACCCACCTTCACCGTGCCTGAGATGGTGGGCGTTGGGTACCTGGTGAAGAACTTCTTCATGGTCACCGAAGCTGACGTCTTGACGACGCTCGTGTAACCCGGTCGCGAGGCCTTGACCTTGACAGCGATCTTCTTGCTGGACTCACTGGAGGTGAGCTTGTAAGAGCTCTTCGTGGCGCCCGAGATCGCGACGCCGTTGCGATACCACTGGTACTGATAGCCCGACGGGGTGGGCTTCCAGGTGCCCACCGTCACCTTCAGCGTGCCACCCGGGTACGCGTTGCCGGTGATCTTGGGGGTGGGGCGGTCAACGAAGGAGCCCTTTCCAATGACAGTGGGCGCAGTCGTTACCGTGACGCTGTTGTATCCGGGCGATTCGCCGGTCAGGCGTAGCGAGAGTGACTTTCCGTCGTCGAGCGGCGTCGCGACATAGTCCTCTTGAGTTGCCCCAGCGATCTCAACGCCGTCGCGCAACCACTGGTAGGTGAACGACTGCGGGCTTGGGTCCCACGGGATATATGCGGCGTGCACCGTACCGTCAACCGTGAAGGTGGTCTCGAACACGGGGGCCGGAGTGGCGAGGAAGTCGCTCAGCGAAAGACTGATCTCGACGGCCCCAGACGTGCGCTCCGTGGGGGTGTAGCCGGTGGCGGAACCGGTGACAGTCACCGAAACGTGGTGACCGGCATCCGCCTGCACCAGTGCGTAAGTGCTGGACGTGGCACCACCGATCGGTGCATCGTCACGCAGCCACTGGTAGGTGAAGTCGGCCGTGGGTGACCACGTACCGGGCATCGCGGTGAGTGTGCTGCCCACAGCTGACGACCCGGAGATCGTTGGGACGGGTGCAGTTGCGAACGTCCCAGCCGCGACCGTCGAACCGGCCGAAGTCTTGCTGGTCGTTACGTAGCCGGCCAGGGTTCCGGTGACCTCGACAGCGATAGCTGTGCCAGCGTCGGCCGCAACTAGGGCATATGTCGAGGAGGTAGCCGATGCGATATTGGCCCCGTCACGCGTCCACTGATAGGTCAACCCAGGCTGCGGCGACCACGCTCCCGGTACCGCGGTGAGCGTGTTGCCAACCGCCACGGTGCCCGAGATGGTTGGCACCGGCGCCGCGGAGAACGCGGTGCTCGCGATGGTGGTCTGCGCCGAGGTGACCGTGACCGAGTTGTAGCCAGGATTGGTACCCGTGACGGAGACGGTGATGTCCTTGGCGGCATCGGCCTGCGTCAGCACATAGGTCTTTGCAGTGGCGCCATCGATGTTCGCGCCGTTGCGCTTCCACTGATACGCAAAGCTATTGGCGTACGGCGCCCACTCACCGTGATCCACCGTGAGGGTAGAGCCAACTGCTGCCACCCCTGAGACGACAGGCGTGGGGGTGGTCCAGAAGTCGCGATTGCCCACCTGCACGTCCATGACGGCGTTGATGCCCGTCTGGTTAGTGCTCGTGACGTCGACAAGCGATGCCGAGAGCGGGTTGCGCTGGTTGTTGTAGTACTCAAAGGCGAATGGGGACCCCACCCATACGTTGTTGTCAACGTAATAGCCACTCGCGTCGAACTCCACCGTGTACGCGGCGGGCGCGAGACCCTGGATTGTGTACGCGCCGGTGACCGGGTCCACCTCAGCACCGCGGTAGGCGAAGTCACTCGTCGCGTAAACGCTGAGGTAGTCCTTCCAGAGCGGGTCCGCGCCCGCGCCCAGGGAGACGGTGCCGGAAATGGTTTTGCCCACCACCATGAGCTGGTCCTTGCCGGTGGCGTCTCCCGCGGCCACGCTGACCTTGGTTGCCGCTTGGGGGGTGTAGACGCCGCCGTAATAGATGTTGCTCAGTGGGGTGTAGACAAAGCTGGAGGTTGCTCCGTCATACCAATTGCTCGCAGCAAATTGGAGGGTGTACGAGCCTGGAATCAGGCCATAGAGGGTGTATTCGCCAGTGGTCGCATCTACCTCGGCCGAGGCGTACTGGCCATTGTCGCCTTCCGCCTGGACCGTGACCGCGTCCAACGCCTCGGTGACAACGCCACCGGGAAGCGTGACAGTGCCACTAATGGTTTTGCCCACTTCAAGCGTTGCGTCAATACCGGTCGCGTTGCCATCAGCAAAGTCCAGGTACGTGGCGCCGTCCCAGGTGTATGAGTTGTTGTAGAACTCCGGGATGAGGTTCGCGTCGCTCGAGTACTTGGCATGGAACTGAACCGTCAGCGACTTGTTCGGCAAACCTCGGATGATGTACTCGCCCGTGACTGGGTCCACCTTGGAAGTGATGGCGTCACCACACTGGCAACCTTCTGGTCCAGGTATGGAAACGGTTGCCTCGAGGACGTCTTTCCATGCGGGATCGGCTCCTGCGCCAAGGGTGACCGTTCCTGACACGGTCTTGCCCATACCGTAGGCATACGTGATGCCGGTGACGTTGCCTGCGGTGACATCCACGAGCGCAGCGCCGTTGTACTCGCCTCCAGCGAGGTTTGCAGACTCGTAGTAGCCGTCATCATCGGTGTCCACGTAGCTTGTCGCGAAGTGCACCTCGTAGTGACCGTTAGCGAGGCTGGGAATGGTGAAGGTCTTGGCATCAGTGTCGACCTCTGCGTTGACGTATTCGTCGCCGTCCGTGGATTCTGCCCAGATGTACATCGTTTCCGGCCACCATGGCTCAATCCCGGTGGACGGAACCGTAAAGGACCCACTTATGGAGCGCGTGCCGGTGCCCTCCGCGTTTGCGATCGCGGGGACGGCGACGAGCACCACCCCAGCTGCAGCGACGGTTGCTATAGCGGCGACCGCTCGGCGGGCGTGGATGGCAAAGGCGCTGTGGCGCAAGTTCATGGTGACCCCTCGTGAGTTCGCCGGCTGAGCCAGCGTGGTTTCGACCACTCTAGGGAAAAGTGCGCGCGCCGTCTACGTGGGACTTTGGAACTTACAGCGCAAAGTCAAGAGGGTCCCCCACGATGCAAAAAAGACCCGCCGTAGCGGGCCCAAATTGCTGGGGTACAAGGATTCGAACCTCAACTAACTGAACCAGAATCAGTCGTGCTGCCAGTTACACCATACCCCAATGGTTCCTCGCGGAACCGGGTACCTACTGTACCCCGTCACCCGGCTTGGCCCAAACTTCCAGGCACTTCCGTTGCCGCTTCGCACGCTCCGGCGGTGAGCGTGGCGTATGGCCCCGCGACATCGCTGTCTCGCGTGGAGAACGCGGCAGATCCCCAAACCACCCCCACGTTGCCGCACGTGATCATGGGCCTTTCGATGTTGGAGACAAAGCCGCTTTCGATCACCGCAGGATCGCCAACGCGCACCACCACCATGGATCCGTCTGGCGCCACCGCCACCGCCTGCGCAAAGTCCGCGTAGCCTTCGCTCGGCCCTTCCCGCCAACCATCCGCGTCGTCAACGAGCGCCATCACCGCAGACAATTGCTCATTCCAACGGTTTGACGTACGTGGCGCCTGCGGGTCCACCAAGTCGATCATCAGATGCGTCTGATACAGCAACGCGGAGTCCGGATGCTCTGCGAACCAGGCGCGCTCAGCCAAGTACGCGATGAAGGCCGTGTCACCCCGCGCGCGATTCACGGCGGCGCTCACCACATCGGCATTGTGGGGATCCACGCCGGGGGCATTGCGCTGGCAGCCCCCGTCGCCCGTTCCGCGCAAAGCAACCGCAAGCTCCGACGCGCGGGCGGGTTCACTTGCCGGGCGGCCATTGCGCGCCTCCGCAGGCGCGAGCCAAGACTTCGGCGCCTTGGGCGCCGCTCCCAAGAACGCTGCCACCGTGTCGATGCCGCCCTGCCCCCAACTCGCCACCGCTTCTCTTGAGAAGCCACGCGCACCCATACAGGACGCAAAGTCCGCGTTCGCGAGCCAATTCGAATACACCATGTACGTCAGCTGCTCGGTTGTGAGCGGTTGGGCGAGGCGATCAATGTGTGGCGTTGGCTTTGGCGCGTGATCACCCGTTGCGAACGACAAGCAGAGCAGTGCAAGGGCAACCGCCGCGACGATGCCGCCCACGATCCACGGATTCTGGCGGTCCGAACTGGTGGGAGCATCCACGTCAACGGAGATGATCATTGCTTCAAGCGTGCCACCAGCCCGTGCTGCGCGCTAGAGCCAAAGCGCGCTCGCCGTCCCGCTCCGCGCACCCACCCGCTCGCCGCGCGCACCCACCCGCTCGCCGCGCACCCCCACCCCCCAAGCACCCCACCCCGCTCCCTCGCCCCGACCCACCCTGCCTAAGTCACGGAGTTTCGTGTCAGCGCGGCCGTGCCACCAGGGGCGATGCGGGCCGCATCACAATTGGTCCGTTACTTAGGGTGCGATCAACCTCCGCGATGGTCATTTCTGAACGCCCTGTCGCCCACGTGATACTTCTCGCCGTCAACCTCCTGGGCTCATCCGCCGTCTCAGCGCAAGGAATCGATCAGTTGAGCGAGGGTCGTCACCGTGGCTATACCTGCTTCTATTCGCCCGACGCTGGGGCCAGTTCCCCTGTCCAGCCAGATTCCCTGGAGGCCAGCTTGGGTGGCCGCGAGCGCGTCGATGTCATATTCGTCGCCAATGTAGGCAACATTGTGCGGCGCAAACCCCATGACTTCGCAGGCGAGCATGAACACGCGAGCATCGGGCTTGCCAAAGCCCAGCGTGTCAACGCCCACGAGCATCGGCACGCGTTCCAGGCCACTCGCCGCAAGCTTGCGCACCTGGTATTCGGCGGGTGCGTTGGAGAGCGCGCCATACGGAATGCCTGCCGCGTCGAGGGCGTCGAGGCAAGCGACCGCGTCATCGTGCGCGCTCCAGCCAGCGCGGAAGGCGGCCTCGAAGGTGCCGTTCCACGCATCGTAGGCATCGTCTTCGTCGAGGGGAGGGCCGCCGTAGAGCGTGTGCAGCTCGTTCGCGCGGCGCTTGCGCTGTTCGCGTCCGCTGATCTCCCCGCGCGTGTGTGCGCGATAGTGGCCGCCAACGTCTTCGCGCCACGTGAGCGCGACGGCGTCGATGTCCACCGCGGGGGGCAAGTAGCTGGCTGCAACGGTGGTGAGGGCGTGGTGGAAGGCGCCAGCCGTGTCGATGAGGGTGCCGTCCACGTCAAAGAGGACGGCTCTAATCTGGCTCACTCGCGCATCACAAGGCGTTGCGGAGGCTCTTGAGCCGCTCAACCGAATGGTATTGGCCAAGAATGACCATCGACTCGAACAGCGGTGGGGACACGAGCCGCCCAGTGATCGCCACGCGCAACGGCCCAAAGGCGAAGCGCGGTTTGATGCCCATCTGCTCAACGAGCACGGCATTGAGAGCTTCCTGCTGGGACTCAGCGGTGAAGATTTCGAGACCCTCGATCACCTCAATGGCGGCGTCAAGCACCTGCTTGGCGTTCTCTGGCAACTTAGCCACAGCGTCGGGCTCTATGACCAACTGAGCGTCATCCACAAACAGGAAACCGAGCATTCCCGGCGCCTCGCCAAGCAGGGTCATGCGGGTCTGGACTAGGGGGACGGCAGCGGCGAGCGTTGCTTCCTCGTGCGGAGTGAGGCCGTGTACCTCGGTGGTGCCAATGAGGCCGGCCGCGTGCAGGTAAGGCAGCACCCGCTTGGCGAACTCGCCCGTTGGGAGCAGACGCATGTGCTCGGCGTTGATCGCCTCGGCCTTCTTGAGGTCAAAGCGCGCGGGGTTGGGATTGACGTCGCGGATGTCGAACGCGGCCACCAGCTCGTCGCGGGAGAAGATGTCTCGATCGGGGCCGATGCCCCAGCCGAGCAGCGCCAGATAATTCAGCAGCCCTTCCGGCAGGAAGCCGCGGTTGCGGTGCAGGAAGAGGTCCGACTCTGGATCCCGCTTGGACAGCTTTTTGGTGCCCTCCCCCATGACCATGGGCATGTGCGCGTACTCGGGAACGGCGTCGGCAATGCCCAACTGCACCATGGCGCGCCACAAGACAATCTGACGTGGGGTGGAGCTCAGCAGATCTTCGCCGCGCAGCACATGCGTGATCTTCATGAGGGCGTCGTCAACCGGGTTGACGAGCGTGTAGAGCGGATCGCCGTTGCCGCGCACAATCACGTAGTCCGGCACCGAGCCTGCGGGGAAGGTGACGTCGCCGCGAATGAGGTCCGTGAACGTGATGTCCTCATCGGGCATGCGCATGCGGATGACGGGCTGACGTCCCTCAGCAAGGTATGCGGCGCGCTGTTCCTGCGTGAGGTCGCGGTCAAAGCCGTCGTAGCCGAGCGCCTTGTGACGGCCCGCAGCTTCGTGGCGCGCGGCCACCTCCTCTGGCGTGGAGAACGACTCGTAGGCAAAGCCGGCGTCCAGCAGTTGGCGCGCAACGTCCGTGTGAAGCGCGTGCCGTTGCGACTGGCGGTACGGGCCGTAGGGGCCGCCGATGTCAGGGCCTTCGTCGTAGTCGATGCCCAGCCACGCCATGGCGTCGAGTATCTGCAGGTAGGACTCCTCGGAATCGCGCTCGGCGTCCGTGTCCTCAATGCGGAACACCATCTGCCCGCCCATGTGGCGCGCGTACGCCCAATTGAACAGCGCGGTGCGGACCATGCCAACGTGGGGAAGCCCCGTTGGGGACGGGCAAAAGCGGACGCGAACGGTGGACATGATGCCTTTCGAAGGTGGGAGGTCAGTCGCGGCGGATGACGGGGTTGCGCAGCACGCCGAGGTCCTCAATCTCCACCTCGACGATGTCGCCGTGTTCCAAGCGCGTGACGCCGCTGGGGGTGCCCGTGATGACCACGTCTCCGGGGAGCAAAGTGGTGATCTCGGAGATCATCGCGATCGCCGCGGGCACGTCAATGATCATGTCTTTGGAGTTGCCGGACTGGACCGTCTTGCCGCCAATGCGGGCCGTGATGTGGACGTCGTCATGAGCGAGCTCAGTCTCGATCCAAGGGCCAAGTGGCAGTGACGAGTCAAAGGCCTTGGCGCGGAACCACTGGTCCTCTTGGCGTTGGAGATCGCGCGCGGTGACGTCGTTTGCGCAGGTAAACCCGTAGATGTAGTCCTCCGCGTACTCGGCGGAGACGTTGCGGCACACGCGCGAGATGATGACGGCGAGTTCCGCCTCCACCTGGACGTCGTCGCTGTAGTGCGGCATCACGATGGGGTCGTCAGGGCCAATCACCGCAGTGTTGGGCTTGATGAACAGGATGGGCACCTCGGAGGCAGGGCCGCGCGCCTTGATCTCTTTGGCGTGCTCCTCGTAGTTCTTGCCAAGGCACACCACCTTGGAGCGGGGAATGACGGGCGCGAGCAGCCGCACGTCGTCCGTCAGTTTGACGCGCTCGCCCGTCATGGTGCCGGGCGTGTACATGGGATCGCCCGTCAGCACTATGAGTTCTTGAGCGCCCTCGTCACCGTCGACGATCGCGTATTGGGGGTCCCCACCGGTAGTGAAACGTGCGATGCGCATGAGTTCCAGGGTAGTGCGTCACCGCCCGCGTCGCCGCCCGCTCGCGTACCAGGGCGCATACGATGGAGGCATGCCGTCGGAGCGAGCAAAGGCGCTCACCGCCAAGGCCGATCGGGCCCTAGCGGTGCTGCTGGAACGCGCCGACGCCATGCAGGACGCGCCCCTTGGCGCCGCCTACCAATTTCGCCGCGTGGCCGACGTCTTGGCTCACCTCCACGCCTGGCACCTGATTTTCGACGGCTGGGTTGCCCAGGAACGCGCCGGGGCGGTGCCTGCATTCCCGGCTGAGGGATACTCGTGGGCTGACCTAGACCGGCTCAACGAGGCGCTCTTTCAGGCACACCGTGAGCGCACCTATGAGTCTTTGCGCGCCATGCTCGTCAGCTCACACCGATCGATGGAGCACTTGCTTGGCACGTTCAGCGAAGACGACCTCGTTTCGCCCGATGCTCACCCGTGGCTCGGCGGTCAGACACTTGGCGATGTGGCTGATGAGTGCCTTGGCGAGCATTACGAGTGGGCTTTGCGCACGCTCGATGCCACGAGCGTTCGGTGACGGCGGACGCCCCTGTGCGGCCTCCCCGCATTTCCGGGCTCGATGTTGCCCGGGCGCTCGCCCTGTTTGGAATGTTCGCGGCGCATATTGCAGACGCTGGCGAGTACAGCCCGGGCGGGTGGCGCTGGCTCGTCGCCACCCACGGCCGCTCCTCGGCCCTCTTCGCCGTTCTAGCAGGCGTCTCAATCTCCCTCATGCTGACGAGACTTCATGGACGTCAATTTGCGGTGAGGTTTACGCGGGTTCGGGTTGCGGTGCGCGGCGGGATGCTCATGGTGCTGGGCTGGATCCTGGCGATGCTGGCCACGCCGGTGGACATCATTCTGGACAACCTCGGCGTGATGTTCCTGCTGGTACTCGTCGCTTTTCGCTGGCATCCGGCGGCACTAGTAGGGGTGGGTGCTGGCATTCTCGCCCTGGGCCAAGCCGTACTCGCACCGCTCGTCCAGCAGCTGCCTGACTGGCTCTATTCCGCCCCCGTGCTGCACGAGCTGTGGAGCCCCCACTATCCCGCCCTTATCTGGGTGGGCTACCTCTTGATCGGCATGGGCGTTGGCCGCATCGGGCCCTGGCGAGGGAAGGCACTCGCCTGGCTGGCAGCGTCGGGCCTTGCGTTGGCTGTTCTCGCGTACGGAACCGGCGCGTGGCTCCTCACCTCCCACGGCTACGACGTCCTGTGGGCTGGCGGCGAAACGTCGCCTGAGCCCTGGTACGCGGTCTCGGCACACAGCTATACGGCGTTCGAGATGCTGGGAAACGCGGGCGTTGCGTGTTTGGTGATTGCGGTCTGCTGCTGGCTGGCCAGCCTGGCGCCGCGCATCACGTGGCCACTCGCCGCCGCGGGGGCCATGACACTCACGCTCTACACGTTGCAAGTGGTACTCATCGCAATTGTGGGGCAGGAGATCGTGTTTGAGCCGTCCAACGTTGCGTGGCTTGCGCTGTGCGCGCTGAGCATGGGCTTTGCCTGTCTGTGGCGATGGCGGGTTGGACAGGGTCCGCTCGAAAATGTCTTCACGAGTGCCTCCACTGCGGCGGCGGATTCCGACGCTCGCCGTGCGCGTGTCAGTACCCCTTTCTAGGCTTTCGGGATGGACATAGCGACGTGGCTTTTGGATTCTGACCCTGCAATTCGCTGGCAAGTTATGCGGGATCTGCTGGGTTCCCCGCCCGACGCTGTGGCTCGCGAACGCTCCCGCGTCGCCAACGAGGGGTGGGGGGCGGCGCTACTCGAGTTGCAGTGGGAAGACGGCTCGTGGGACGGCGGAGCGTGGGGACCCGCCGATTTCTCTGAGGCCGAGTTACAGGAGTCCGGGCAAGCGTGGACCTCCACCATGTGGGCGCTGTCGCTTCTCGCGGACTTGGGAGTGGACCCCGGGGATCCCAAGGTGGGCGCGGCGATCGAGCGCGTCGCCGCGAACGTCAAGTGGGAGTACGCGGGCGAGGACTACTTCGATGGGGAGGTGGAGGCGTGCATCAACGGGCGCACCGTACGCGCAGGTGAGTACTTTGGCCGCGACATGACGCCCCTGGTAGACAGGCTCTTGGAGGAGGTGCTCGACGATGGCGGGTGGAATTGCGAGGCCCTCAACGGCTCGGTGGTGTCAAGCTTCGACTCCACGCTCGGAGTGCTCGAAGGACTGGTGGAGTACGTAGCCCACCACGGCCCGGACGCCCGCGTTGACGCCGCCATCGATCGCGCGCTCGAGTACATGTACTCAAGGCAGCTCTTCCGCCGGCTGCGGGACGGCGAGATTGCGCAGGAGTATTACTTGTTCTTCCCCTTCCCCCAGCGCCACCACTACAACGTGCTGCGCATGCTGGACCTCATCCGCGCGTCCGGACGCTCGCCGGATCCGCGCTGTGCGGAGGCCATTGAGATCATTCGCGATCGCCGCGGCGAGGACGGTCGCTGGATCCACGAGGGCACGCCAAAAGGCCGCAATCACTTCCTGCCCGAGACCATCGGTGAGCCAGGTCGCTGGATCACGCTTGTGGGGACGCGGGTGCTCAACTGGTGGGACCAGGCGCTTCCCGCGGCGGCCGCCAGTTAATCGATGATGGTGTTTTCGCCGCGCTCGGCGAGCGCCGCGAGGCCGTCGCGCATCGCCTGAATCTGCTCTGGGGCGTGGCCCTCCCAGCCCGTCAACTCGCCCACCACAGTGACCGGCTCCGTGGTGCGGAACGACTCCGTTGGGTTGCCCGGGAAGCGCTTGTCGGTGAGGTTGGGATCGTCCTCGAGTTCGCCCGTGGGCTCCACAAAGTAGATCCGTCCGGGCCCGTCGCCCACCGCGAGCTCGGCTCCCCACGCCGCCGCGTCGAGAGTCCGCGTGAAATAGACGTGCCTGAGCTCCTCCCCAAAGTTGGGGCTCACACCCGGGCTCAGTGTGTCCCCCGCCACGAGCACGGCCTTGGTGCCGTGCAAAAAGGCGCCGGACTCGTGCGTTTCAAATGGCGTTGGTGCTGCCATGGTCACCTCCTGAGACAATCATGCGGTGTCCACGAGCCTCGCCGCATCCACCCTTGCGGGAAATGAGTGGCGCCCGCGCGCTGCGGCACACGAACGCCGAGCGGACGCACTGACAGCCGCACGTCGCGAACGCGCTGCGCGGGGCCAAAGCCACGCGGTGGATGACTTCATGTACGAGTACTACTCCACGCGACCGGCGTTGCTACGGCGCTGGCACCCGGGCGTTGGGATCGCGCTCGCGGACGCACCAGAACACGCGGGGTGGAAGTGGTACCGGACCGACGCGGGAGTCACGTCGGTGGATGCCCTCGCCTTTTGGGAGGCCAAGGGCGCGACCATTGACTTTGTGACCGGCCTCCTGGCGTCCACGCTCTCCAAGCGCGCACAAATTGGCTGCTTTGGGCTCCACGAGTGGGCCATGGTCTACCGCGACGGCGAAACTCGCCACCATCTGCCGCTGCGACTGGGTGCCGCTGGGACCGATGCCGTGGTGGCCACCAACGAGCTGGTCTGCTCCCACTACGACGCCTACCGATTCTTCACGCCGGAGGCGGTCCCGCTCAACGCGCATGCGCTGACTCGGGAGGCTCAAGCAGCATCTGAGCAGCCCGGGTGCCTGCACGCGAACATGGATCTGTACAAGTGGTGCATGAAGCTCACGCCCGCGATTCCTTCAGGCTTGACGCTCGATTGCTTTGAGCTTGCGGTGGAGGTGAGGCGCCTGGACATGGCGGCCTCCCCCTACGACGTCAGCGAGTTTGGACTCCAGGCAGTGCGCATCGAAACGCCCCACGGCAAGCGGGAGTACGCGCTGCGGCAGCGCGAATTCGCGGCGCGGTCAGAGGTGCTGCGGCGCCGGTTGCTCGAGGCGTGTCAGCGAGTACGTCCGGCCCTCTAGGAGCTCCGCCTGCACATTGTGGTACGTCAGCGTTGTGGTAGGTCAGCGGTGATTTTGGGCCCAAAATCACCGCTGACCTACCACGACGGAAGGTGGGACGGGGTGGACGCCCCGTGAGCCGCTTAGCCCTGACCCTGCAACTCGATCCAGATCGCCTTCTCGCGAGTCCACTGCTCAAAAGCGCGCAAGCCCTTCTCCGCTCCCCCAAAGCCTGACTGCTTCCAGCCGCCGAACGGCGAACTGAGATCACCCTCGGAGTAATTGCCAACGGACACCACGCCCGCCTGCACCCCGCGAGCGGTGGCGAGCGCGTCGTCGAGATTTTTCGTATAGACCGACGCCGCGAGCCCGTAGTCCGTAGCGTTCGCCAGCGCGATGGCCTCCTCGCGCGTCGAGAACTTCTGCACGGTCGTCACGGGGCCAAAGAGCTCCGTGGTGAGGATCGGATCGCCCGCTGGGATGTCCGTGAGCACGGTAGGCGCGATGTACCGCCCACCAGCGAGCACGTCCACCTCGCGACCGCCTGCGGCGGCCGTGGCGCCAGCATCAACCGCATGCCGCACCGCCGCCATGATGCGGTCAGCGGCAGCCGCGTTGATGATGGGGCCAATCTGCGTAGCGGGATCCGAGGGTGCGCCCACCACGAGCGCGGCAGCCGCCTCAGCGACGCGCGCGACAACGTCATCGTGAATGGACTCGTGCACCAGGATGCGCGATCCGGCCGTGCAGTTCTGGCCCTGCGTCATGAAGGCTGCAGTGATGAGGCCGTCAACGAGCGCCTCGCCAAACTCCAGCCCGTCAGCGAACACAATTTGCGGGCTCTTGCCGCCCATCTCGAGGCTCACGCGCTTGAGGTTGGAGTCCGCGGCGGCCTTGAGAATGGAGCGACCTGTTCGCGTTGAGCCCGTGAACGACAGCGCGCCAATGATGGGGTCTGAGGCCAGCGCCGCCCCCGTCACTGGTCCGGTACCAGGCAATACGCGCAAAACTCCGGCAGGAATGCCCGCCTCTACTGCGAGCGAGGCAACGTGCAGCGCGGACCTGGGCGTAGCGTCGGCCGGTTTCAAGATCAAGCAATTGCCCGACGCCAAGGCTGGGCCAATCTTCCAGGCCGCCATAGCGAGCGGGTAGTTCCACGGGAGAATTGCGGCGACTACGCCGAATGGCTCGCGTTGGGTGAACGCCAGGACGTTTCCGGGTGCGGGGGCCACGGCGCCGTAGAGCTTGTCTGCGGCCTCGGCAAAGTAGCGGATGGACTCTATGGCGCCCGGGATATCGCCCTCGAGGCACTCGGTGATGGGCTTGCCCGCGTCCTCGGAATCGAGGCGAGCGAGAGTTGCCCCATCCCGCTCCATGAGGTCCGCGAGGCGCAGCAGCGCGGCCGCCCGCTCTCGTGGGGCGAGGCCAGACCAGACGCCGGAAGCGAAGACGCGCTCAGCGTCGGCCGCGTGCTCAGCGACCTGGGCGGCACTTGTCACCGGGACGGTCGCGAGGAGCGACCCATCTGCGGGGGCAACGATGCGGAGGGAGGTTGCGTCCGTACTCACGCGAGCACTCTAAGCCGGTTGCGCGAGCGCTACGACCACGCCCTTGTTGGCGAGCGCATCGGCCCGCTCGTTCCCGGGATCCCCGGCATGCCCCTTGACCCACACCCAAGAGATGGTGTGGCGCGCCATTTCGGAGTCCAAGGCTTGCCACAACTCACCGTTCTTGACCGGCTTCTTGTCCGAGGTGCGCCAACCGTTGCGCTTCCACCCGTGAATCCACTTGGTAGCGCCATTCATGACATACGTGGAGTCAACGTGCAGCGTCACGGCACACGGCTTGGTCAGCGCGCGCAGCCCCTCGATGACCGCCGTGAGTTCCATGCGGTTGTTGGTGGTGAGCTTCTCCCCGCCGCACAGCTCGCGCTCGTGCTCGCCAAATCTCATCCACGTGCCCCAGCCACCGGCGCCGGGATTGCCCTTACACGCGCCGTCGGTCCACATCTCAACAATCGGAGCCGCGCTGCTGGTAGCCACGGCATCGATATCCACGGTGCCACTTTAGGTGACAATGGGGCCATGTCCAGAAAACATGAGACCGGCGGCAACACTCCTGCTATCCACGCGCTGATCGAGGCGGGCATCCCCCACACCCTGCACCCGTACGAGCACGATTCCGCGAGCAAGCTCAGCTACGGCGTAGAGGCAGCGACCGCGCTCGGGCTGGATCCGGGCCAAGTCTTCAAGACCATCTGCGCGTTCGTGGACGACCACCTGGTGGTGGGAATCGTGCCGGTGAGCGGGATGCTTGATCTCAAGGCACTCGCCGCGGCGCTTGGCGGCAAGCACGCCAAAATGGCGCAAGCCGCTGACGCCGAACGCTCCTCCGGCTACGTGGTTGGCGGCATCTCCCCCATCGGCCAGCGCAAGGCGTTGCCCACGGCGCTCGACGAGACCGCCGATCTTTACGACATCGTCTACGTCAGCGGCGGCCGTCGCGGACTCGATATAGGCCTCTCTCCCGCGGACCTCGCACGCATCACCAACGCGGTCGTTGGACCCATCGCAAGGGTGTCGTAGGTGGAACTCGCGTCCCCCGTTCCCGGCTGGGATTACTCCGCGCGCCTTACCGAGGTGAAGGCGCGCATTCACGCCGCCGAGGCCGGTTGCGGCCGGGCTGGCGCCGGGGTGCGCCTACTCGTGGCCACCAAATCCTGGGGGCCCGACGCTGCTGCCGCAGTGGTCCGAGCCGCCGGGGGCAGTGCTGGCAAAGTATTGGTTGGCGAGAGCCGGATGCAGGAACTCGAGGTCAAGGGACCCGCGCTGGCCGAGGCGGGGGCGCGGGTTCACGTCATTGGCCAGTTGCAGCGCAACAAGGCGGCCACCGCGGTGAGGTTTGCGCAATGCGTGCAGACCGTGGAGTCCTTGGCGCTCGCCGAGCGGCTCTCCCGCCTTGCCCTCGAGGCCGAGCGCGACCTAGAGGTCATGATCCAAGTCAACGTCTCTGGCGAAGAAACCAAAGCGGGAGTGGAGCCGGGAGCGGCACTGGCGTTAGCGTCGGCCGTGCAGGCTTTACCAGGGCTTACGGTGACCGGGTTCATGACTATTGGGCTGAACTCGCATCAGGAGGCGCCCGTGCGTGAGGGGTACGCGCGGCTGCGTGAGATTCGCGACCAGGCACTCATCCGCGCCGAGCGCGGCTCCGTACCGCTCGCGAGCGCGTGGGAGCTGTCGATGGGGATGTCGAACGACCTCGAGTGGGCCATCGCGGAGGGCGCCACGATGGTGCGCGTGGGCACCGCCATCATGGGGCGGCGTTGATTAAAGGCGGCGTTGATCTAAGGCGGCGTTAGTTCTCCGACGCAAATGTCAAGGTCGCTTGACAAGCCAGCCGGTGTCAAGCATGCTTGTCATGTCAAGGTCACTTGTCACCACTAGGAGCACTGATGAACAACGACTTACGGGAACTTCGCGAGGTTCGCGGCCTTTCCCAGGCGAGCCTCGCGGACGCGCTTGGCGTGTCCCGGCAGACCATCAACTCCATTGAGACCGGCAAATACGACCCCTCACTGCCGCTCGCCATCGCCATCGCGCGCCACTTCCAGACCACCATCGAGGAGATCTTCCATGTCGACTAACCCCACGGAATCTGCGGACTCCAGCAACGTCACCACCGACGCCCGCGCCGGTGACCGCAAGACGGCACTTGGCAAGGCCGCGGGATTCGTCAGCGCGGCAGCCGTGCTGACCGTTGTTGTCATCGTCGCCAACGCCACAGACCACCCCTCCTTTGCTAAGGGTGCACTCATTGGCGGAGTGATCGCCCTGCTCGCCATGGGCTTTCTGTGGTGGCGCGGCGCACGTGGAGGCGCGGCAGCACACCTCGTAAGCGGGACCGCAGACGAGCGCGAGCGCCGCCTCTTCCGCGACGCCGCCGCTGACGCCGCCATCGCGATGATGATCGCGGCAGTGGGTGGCGCCGTCTGGTCGCTCTTCGGCGCTGAGTCCATTGCCGTGTTGGCGATTGTGCTGTGGGCCGGCCTGCTGACGTGGCTCATCAGCCTGGCAATCCGAGCACGGCGTGGCTGATTCCAGTTCGCGGCTCACAACCATCCGCATCGCACCAGTCGAATCCGCACCTCCCCATTCGTAGAGTGAGCGAAAGGAGAAATCATGACCGACTACCTGCTCGCCATGTATTACCCGCAAGCTGAGAGCGCCGTCCCGGACAACATCGGCGAAATCATGACCCGCGTCGCCGCCTACAACGATCGCCTGCGTGCCGAGGACGCACTCGTGTGGACCGGGGGCCTCGAGTTCGCCAACGCTGCACACGTGGTGCGCGCGGGCGAGCCACCACTCATCACGGATGGCCCGTACCTCGAGACCAACGAAGCCATGGGCGGCTTCTGGGTCATCCGCGCCAACACGCTCGAGGCCGCCGAACAGTGGGCTGCCGACGCCAGCGTCGCAACCGGCCTCGCCATCGAGGTGCGTGCGTTCCAGGGGTGAGGAAGTTCGCCGCGGCGAAGACAGGCTTGCCTTCCTAGCCCACGCGCGGTTCGCGAGGCTAGCCTGGCGCCATGGCACGTAACGAACACCTCGCAGACCCGTTCCGCGGCCCCGACGAGGCGGCTATTTCTGCGCGCCTCAATTGGCTGCGCGCGGGTGTGCTTGGCGCGAATGACGGCATCGTCTCCATGGCCGCTCTGCTCGTTGGCGTGGCTGCCGCAGACCCCGGACGCGGCGCCATTTTCACGGCGGGCATCGCGGGCATCGCAGCTGGCGCGCTCTCGATGGGCGTTGGCGAGTTCGTGTCTGTCTCCAGTCAGCGCGACGCCGAGGAGGCCCAAATCGCTCGCGAGAAGGTGTGGCAGCACGCGCGCCCAACGTGGGAGCTGGAGCAGCTGGTGCGGCTCAACATGGACACCGGGATGTCCGAGGACGTTGCCCGCGCCGCCGCCACCGAGCAGATGGCGCACGATGCCCTCGGTATTCACGCCAAGATGCACCTTGGCATTGACCCCGATGAGCTCACCGAGCCGTGGCACGCCGGGTTCGCCTCGTTCGTGGCCTTCTCGCTCGGTGGCCTCATCCCCACGCTGACGATCCTGCTGGCCCCAGAGGGAATCCGCGTGCCGCTCACGTTCATGGCCGTGCTGGTGGCGCTCGCCATCACGGGCCTCATCTCCGCCCGGGTGGCCCACTCGCCGCGCAACCGCGCACTGCTGCGAAACGTGCTCGGTGGCGCCGCCGCCATGGCCATCACGTACGGCATCGGCACCTTGGTTGGTACCCAGATTTAGGTGCCCGACGCTGGGCCGGCTGCCGCTACGGAGCGGGAGTTACGCCGCCCTTGAGTAGGCCATAAAGCAAGGCATCCGTGAGCGCCTCCCATGACGCCTCGATCATGTTGGGGCCAACCCCAACGGTTCGCCACGTGCGTCCAGACGTGGTGTCAACCGTGGTGATCAGCACGCGCGTCACGGCATCCGTGCCGTGCGAGGCGTCCATGATGCGCACCTTGTAGTCCGTGAGCTCCATGTGGTCAATCTGCGGGTAGACCTTGGCGAGCGCGGTGCGCAGCGCGTGGTCCAAGGCGTTGACGGGACCGTTGCCCTCACCAACCGTGACCTCGCGCAATCCCCCGCCGGCACGCACCTTGATGACCGCTTCGGCGTCGGCAGCTTTGGGGTTTCCTGGAGTCGAGGCAACGGCAACGCTCCACGATTCCACTTCCCAGTACTTGGGAGCTTCGCCCAATTCATCCCTCAGTAGGAGTTCAAAGGACGCGTCCGCGGCGTCGTAGGTGTAGCCGGCGGCCTCCGCATTCTTGACGCGTTCCGTAACACGGCCCAGGAGCTCGTTCTGCCCGCTGAGGTCAAAGCCAAGCTCGCGACCCTTGAGTTCAACTGAGGCGCGTCCGGCCATCTCGGACACGAGCATGCGCATGTCGTTGCCCACGAGTTCGGGGCGAGTGTGCTGGTAAAGATCCGGATCCACCTTGATGGCGGAGGCATGCAGGCCGGCCTTGTGTGCGAAGGCCGAGGCGCCAACGTAGGGCTGGCGCGGATAGGGAGCGATGTTGGTGATCTCGGAGATGGCGTGCGCAATGCGTGTGGCCTCTTGCAGCCCGTCGCCCTTGAGGGCCGCCGCCCCAAGCTTGAGTTCCAGGTTGGCCACCACGGCCACGATGTCCGCGTTGCCCGTGCGCTCGCCATACCCATTGATGCATCCCTGCACGTGCGAGACGCCTGCGGCCACAGCAGCCATGGAGTTGGCCACCGCACAGCCAGAGTCGTTGTGTGCATGCATGCCCAACTGGGTGCCCGTGCGAGCGGCAACTTCGCGCACTATCTGGGCCACGCCGTGGGGCAACATGCCGCCGTTGGTATCGCAAAGGCAAAGCGTTGATGCCCCCCCGGCCTCCGCGGCAAGCAGTGCGCGCACCGCGTAATCGGGGTCAAAGCGGTAGCCATCAAAGAAGTGCTCGGCGTCGAGGACAACGCGGCGCCCTTCGCCAACGAGGAACGCGACGGTCTCCTCGATCATGGCGAGGTTCTCGTCGCCACTCACGCGCAGCGCGCGTTCCGCGTGCCGGATGTCCGTCTTGGCCACCACGGTGATGATGGGCGCCTCGGAATCGACAAGCGCGCGCACCTGCGGATCCGCGGCCGCGGTGGATCCGGCACGCCGCGTCATCCCGAACGCAGCGAATTGCGCGTTGGCGAACTTCAACTCCTTGTTCGCGAGCGCAAAGAACTCCGTGTCCTTGGGCACGGCGCCCGGCCAGCCGCCCTCGATGATGCCAACACCCAGCTCGTCGAGCAACGGCGCAATGGCCATCTTGTCCGCGACGGAGAGGTTCATGCCCTCTTGCTGCGCGCCGTCGCGCAGCGTGGTGTCGTAGACCTCAACGGTGCGATCCGTCATGGTGTGCTCCTCGGTGTTGTTCGCTACGGCCATCCTCGCAATAAAAAAGCCTCCCAGGGTGCGGGAGGCTGCGCGCAGGAGAGTTGCCGGCGCGCTACGAAATAATGGTTGCGGTAAACATCGCTGTCATTCTGGCACAGCTTTGGCGCCAGGGGAACAGCGCCACCGGGCGCAGCGCCATACCAGGGCCGTAGGATGCAAAGTAAGGCGCTTTCGTCTGGGGAGGCCCACGCCGCCGTGTCCTCAGCGTTGACGTCGTATGCACGTCCGGGAGGCAAGATGACTGCACGAGCAGTGTCGCTCAACACCAAGGCGGCCCGCGTTGCGCCCATCTTGGCGGTCGCCATGCTCGTGGCCGTGTTCCTCTTGGACGTGGGGTTGCCGCTGGGGTACGTCGCCGCAAGCCTCTACGTTCTCCCTGTACTGGTGGCAGGGTTTGCTCGGTCGCGCGGACTCGTGATGGCGATTGCGGGCGCCTCCCTCGGGGGGACGTTTCTGGTGCTGCTCTTCAAGCCAGCAAACGAATTGGATCTGCCTGCGAGCGCCGTAGCGTTCAATCGGGGCTGTGCTGCGCTTCTCATCGTCCTGGTAGCGGCAGTAGTCAGCGGCGTTGTCGCTCGCGATGCGCAGGTGCGCGAACTCGGAACCCGGTTGGGCGACGTAGAGCAGGGCATGAGTGCCGAGCGCCGAGTCTTCGAGGCGGCAAGCACCATCAGCCCCATGGGTCCGTGGGTCTATCAAATCGACGGCGACCGGCGCATCGCCTGGTCTGACGAAGTTGCCAAAGTCCATGGCGAGAAGGCTGGCGCCAGGCCAACGGTGGAAGAAGCGCTCGCGCACTACGCTCCCGAGGAACGGGACAGGGTTCGCGCTGCCATCCGCAAGACCATCGACACCGGGCGGCCGTTCGTTGAGGAGGCGCACGTATTGCACGGCGATGACGAGCCGCGGCCCGTTCTGCTCATGGGTGACGCCGTCCACAATGCCGACGGCGAGGTGGTGCGGCTCCACGGCCTTGTGCAGGATGTTTCTCGCCTCAGGGCGGCAGAGTCCTCAGCCGCCGCGCAAAGGCGCCGGTTTGCGCAGCTCATCGAGAGCCTGCCCATCTACGTCTGGACGGCCACTCCCGAGGGCGAGATCAACTTCTTCAACGATGCGCTCACGGAAGGCACGGGACGGGCAGCCGACGAACTGCTTGGCACCTCCTGGGTTGACACAGTTCATCCAAGCGATCTGGATCGCGTGACCACAGAGTGGGACCGGGCAATCAATACCGGGGAGCCCTACGGACTCGAGTTCCGCGTCGGTACCGCCGACGGCACCTACCGCTGGTTCTACGTCAGCGCAAAAGCGGAACTCGATGAGGAAGGGCGCATCGTCACGTGGTGGGGAAGTTCCATCGACGTCCACGCGGCACATGAACAGCGCGAGCGGGCAGATGCCCTCGCCCACGAGCGAGAGACGATGCTCGAGTCCATCCAGGACGGCGCCTGCTCCGTGGACTTCGACTGGCGCGTCCGCTACGCGAATGCGGCTGCGCAGGCCGCGTTGGATCCCGAGTCAGAGGGCGTCCTTGGGCGTTCTTTGTGGGACGTGGTGCCGTGGCTGGATTCAACCGACACGGCGGCGCCGTTGCGCGCCGCAATGGGCAAACTGGAGCCCGTGCATGTGGCGCATCACGATCTCGAGACCGACGCCTGGTTTGAGGTGAGCGTGACGCCCACGTCCAGCGGCCTCACGGTTTTCTTCCGCGACGTCACACCCTTGCGCCGGCTCGCCGAGCAGTTGGCGCAGTCGCAGCGCTTGGAGTCCGTTGGGCAACTCACCGGCGGTATCGCGCACGACTTCAACAATCTCCTCACCGTTGTACTCGGCGGCGCGGATGCGTTGACCAGTAGCGAATCGCTCTCCGCAGCGGACCATGAACTCGCGGACCTCATTGGTCAGGCTGCACGGCGCGGGCGTGACCTCACGGGCCGGCTCCTCAGCTTTGCCAAGCGCCAGATGCTCGAACCTGCACCGGTGGATCTCGCCACGCTCTTGGTGGAACTCGAGCCCCTCTTGCGGCGTGCGCTTGGCCAGCACATCGACATCTCTCTACGCGCGGCTCCGGACATCCGGCCCGCGCATGTTGACGGCGCTCAACTCGAGGCCGCGCTCGTTAACCTCGCAGTCAATTCGCGAGATGCCATGCCCGCAGGCGGCCGCTTGGTGATCGATGTCACGGAGACTGCCATCAACGCTCCGCTCGCCGCTTCCCACTCCGATGTGCCTCCGGGCGAGTACATAGTCGTCAGTGTCAGTGATTCCGGCGAAGGGATCAGCCCCGAGGATCTTCCCCGCGTCTTCGATCCGTTTTTCACCACGAAGGCTGACGACAAGGGATCCGGGCTTGGACTCGCGATGGTGTGGGGCTTTGCCAGGCAAAGCGGCGGTCACGTGGCGGTCTACTCCGAGCCCGGCATAGGCACCACCTTCCGCTTGTACCTCCCCATATCTGAGAGCGAAGTCACGCTGGCGAGCCCCAACGCGAGCGCACCCTTGGAAAGCATGCGCGGCACCGAACATGTGCTGCTCGTAGACGACGATGCGCTGGTGCGGGCCTTTGCCGCGAGTCACTTGCGCGTGCACGGGTACCAGGTGGTGGTGGCCAAGTCAGGACCGGAGGCGCTTGATCTCATCGCCACCATGGACCCCCCGGGCTTGGTGTTCACCGATGTCATCATGCCTGGTGGACTCACGGGCCCAGATGTTGCCAGGGCCGCACTCGAACGCTGGCCACACGTGCCCGTGCTCTACACCTCGGGCTATCCGGACGACGTCATCGCCGAGCGCGGCGGGCCAAGTGGGGCGGTAGATCTCCTCACCAAGCCGTACACCGCGCACCAATTGCTGGAACGCGTTAGGGCAGCCATCGACCGTACGGAGGCGCTCACGTGACGGCCACGGGGCGCGTTCTCATCATCGACGACGACGAGCTCGTTGCGCGCATGCTCGCCACCCACGTGCGTGCCGTTGGTCACGACGTCCGCGTGACGGCAGACCCGGACGAGTTCCTGGACATAGCACTCGAGTGGAAGCCAACCCACGTGTGCGTTGACCTCGTCATGGGCGCCACGGACGGCCTAGAGGTGCTGTCGCGGCTCGCAGAGCAAGGTTCCGAGGCGGCCGTGATCATCACGAGCGGCATGGGCACCAAGGTGCTCGATGCCGCACAGTCCTTCGCCGCCGCCAATGGGCTTGCGTACACCGCGGTGCTTCCAAAACCCTTCAATCGCGAAGATGTGGCGCTTGTGCTCGCAGGGCTACCCAAGCGTCAGCACGAGCCGGGCACGCCCGTTGACGTACTTGCCGAGTGGCCTCACGACGTTTTCGCCCGGGAACTTCGCGCGGCCGTGGCAAACGGCCAGATCACGGTGGTCTACCAGCCAAAAGTGGCGTGCGCCACGGGCAAGGTTGTGGGCTTTGAGGTGCTCGCACGGTGGTTCCATCCCACAATGGGAAACATCCCGCCAACCGCGTTCATACCGCGCGCGGAAAGCGTTGGGCTCGTTAGCCTCATCACAGACACGGTGCTTGCCACGGCGCTTGCGTGGTTTGGCGAGCACCGCCATTCCCCGCTGGAACGCATGGCGATCAACATCTCGGGAAGCGAGTTGTCTCAACGCGAACGCGTAGCGGACCTGCGGGACGCGTGTGTAGCGGCCGGAGTGGAGCCGTCGCGCATAATCCTTGAACTCACAGAAACGGCTGCGCTCGACGACGCGACCACATCGCTCGAAATCCTGACGCGACTGAGGCTCGAGGGCTTTCACTTGTCGATCGACGACTTCGGTACGGGATATTCGTCCATGATGCAGTTACGCAGCCTCCCGTTTGACGAACTCAAGATAGACCGCAGCTTTGTGGCACATTGCACGAGCGATCGTGCGTCAGAGGTAATGGTCCGTTCAGCCATTGAATTGGCGCGCGGACTTGAGCTTGAGGTCACCGCGGAAGGCGTTGAGGACCTGGACACGCTCGCGCTGCTCGCCGAGCTTGGCTGCGACAACGCGCAGGGGTATGCCATAGCCCGCCCGCTGGACGGGGACAACCTGCTCGCGTGGCTCGCTGCACACTGACCCCACACTTTTCCCTTCGCGTGCGTCTTAGCCGGTGAGAGACTGGCGGCAACGGAGGCGCACGTTGAGCGATTGGGCACAAACCCTTGAAGCGCTGGTTCGCGAGCGCGGCGGAGCGCTCTACGGCTACGCCTACGTCCTCACGGGCGACGCCCACGCGGCCGACGACTTATTCCAGGATGCCCTCGTCCGCGCCTTTCGCCGGGGTCGCGGGGACATGCCGCTTGACGCGGCTCACGCCTACGTCAAGCGCGCCATGCAGACCGCGCTCATCGACGGGCATCGCCGCGCCCAGGCACGTCCCCAACGCGACACCCGCCAGGCTGATCGCGCTACGCCCGACCCAGCCACTGCGTCGGACCGGCGAGAAGCGTTGCTAGCGGCCGTCCATTCGCTGCCGCCGCGAGAGCGGACGTGCGTGGTGATGCGGTATTTCGACGGCCTCAATGCCGCCTCGATCGCGCGGGAACTTGGCCTGGCGCCCGGCACCGTGCGCCGCTATTTGGCAGACGCCGTGGCCACGCTCTCCCGCAATTACGGAGACTTTGGGCTCGATCCCGAGGACGCGTACGACGGCGGGAACGACATGGAAGTGATTGTGGAAGTGAGAGGAGACAGGCGATGAGCACCGAGCTGCACGACGCGCTCACGCGCGCGTCCCAGGTTGCGAAGGCCGAGTTTGAGACGCGCAACGCGGTAGAGGTCATCCATCCAGCCGCCCGACGGGTCGCGCGCCAACGCGCCGGCCTCAGGCTGGGTGCAGGGCTGGCAACGGTCGCGGTGGTTGGCGGGGTGCTCTGGACTGCGGAAACCATTGCCGACGCTCGGGTGGACACCATCACACCCGCCGCGCCAAGCGTCTCGTCAGCGGGCGTAGATAAGCTCCCCGACGTTGTCACGGACGGCAGCGCGTGGTCCACGCTTGACCTTGCGGTGCGCGCGTTGCCGCGCCAGCAGGGCTCCGTGAGCGTTGACGGCACCGCCGGCATGATCTGCCATCACGCCGTGCCCCAAGACGACCCCCGCGTTGCGGCGATGAGTGACGACCCAGCTTTGAGCCATCGCGCCGTGTTGGAGGACTGCAGAGCCACGTGGTTTGTGCATGGACCAGTCACCACTATCACCGATTGGCACGTGACTTCCGCGCACGCCAACACGTCCCCCAACCTCACCTACACCTTCTCAATTCGCAACGACTCTGAGCAGCCCATTGCCTTTGACAGCGACTCTTTGTTCATGTGGATTGAGACGGACCCGGAAGGAACCTCGGACGCGGTGTCGCCGTACGCCCATTCCGTGGTGAGCGGGTCCATGTGGGATGCGATGGGCAACGTCAATGCCCTGCTGAGCTCCGACGCCCAGCCAGACACCATCCCGGCTGGCGGTACCTATTCACGATCCATCACGGCGACCTCCGGCAGCGCGAGCGGCAACGCCCTCGCCGCACTGCTGAGTGAGGATTCCCCCTACCGGCTCACGCTGTGGGCGCGAGTGCATGAGGACCACGCCGCCGGGGACGCCACCTACCTCATCCAGTTGGGCGCCAACAATGACGCCCAATGGGTACCTACCGGCCGTTGAGCCGCTTGCGCAACGTCTTCCATTCCGGCAAGTAGCGATCCATGATCGCGTAGAACGCCGGCCCGTGACTGCCCTCAAAGAGATGTGCAACCTCGTGGACAATCACGTATTCGAGGAGGTCGTCATCTCGCCGCGCGAGTTCCAACGCGATGGTCACGCGGCGCCGCTGGATGTTGCACGAGCCCCATCGCGAGCGCATGCGCCGTACCGTGTAGGTGGGCGGTTCGATGCCCATGCGGTCCGCCCAATACTCGATGAGAGGGCCAATGCGCTCGTACAGCACGGGGCGCAGATGCTCGGGAACTGGCTCCGGGTCCATAGTGGGCGGCGTGTCGATGATGCGCTGCTGCGTCTTGGCGATCCATCCCGCCTTCTCAGCAACGAACGCCGCAATCTCCGCCTCGCTCACGTAACGCGGGGCACTCACGGTGACCCTGCCGTCGGGCGGGGAAACGCGAATGCGCGTGTATTTCACGGGCTTGCGCGTCACCGTGTAGGCGGGGAGGTTCATGCGGCCAAGCCTAGGCTCGTGGTACGACACCCAACCTCCGCAACCCTCCATGCGTATAAGAATCCATGAGGCAACAATCATGAGCGACTGGAGACAGACACTCGACGTACTGATGCGCGAACGCGGCTCGGCGCTGTTTGGGTACGCGTACGTGCTGACGGGATCGGCGCCGCACGCGGAGGACCTCCTCCAAGACGCGTTGGTGCGCACATTCCGCACGGGCAAATCCTCGCGCGGCCTTGATTCCGCGCACATGTACGTCAAACGCGCCATCACCACCGCGTTCATCGATGGCGGCAGGCGCAGCGCCGTCCGTCCCAAGGCAGCAGACGTAGATCCCACCGACGACGCAGTTGCCACCAAGTCAGCCATTGGGGACCACGCGTCCGCCGTAGCCGCAACCCTGGACCTCCATGCAGCGATCCTGGAATTGCCGCCCCGCGAACGTGCGTGCGTTGTGCTGCACTACCTCGAAGACATGCCGCTCGCGAGCGTGGCCGCCGAGCTTGGCCTCGCCGTTGGCACGGTCAAGCGCTATCTCGCCGACGCCGTTAGCCGGCTCCGTGTCACCTACACAGACATCGATTTCACACCGTCCCATGACGCCACAGTTCGCGTCACCGCACCAGAAGGGCAACACCGATGAAGTCCGCACACGACGAGTTCTCGTCCATCCTTAAAGTTGGTGCCGCGCAGTTTGGCGACACGTCGCTTTCCCACGACCTTTCCCCAGTTGCCCGACGCGTTCGCCGGGCTCGCGTTGCCCGCGCCACTACAGCGTCGGTTGCGTCGGTAGGCGTGGTGGGGGCGCTCGCGTTTGGCGCTTCCGAACTGGCTCACCGCAATGGCACGATCGCTCCCGCAACGGAGGCGCCCAGCCCCAGCGTCAGTTCCAGCCCATCGCAGTCCCCCGCCCCCGCGCCCACATCCGTGGTCTCGGTGAGCGTTGACGTGGCGAGCGGTCCGCGCATCGACACCGTCATCAAGGACCTCGCCCGCGCGCTTGGCGTGACGGAAGACGAGGCACGTGCCGCGCTTGTAGCCGCGTTGCCTCCGGAGGCCGGCGGCAACCCGGAGGGTTGGGTGGCGCCCGGCGAATATACGTTCAACCGTGGCGACGATCTCAGCGCGGCAGCGAATTCACTGGTTGGGATCCAGGTCTCCCGCCTCGAGACGTCCGGTCTGCCTCGAGACGAGTGGCTCAACACGCTCATCATCGCCTCGATCATCGAGCAGGAGACGCCGGGCCTCAACGACATGCCAAAGACCGCGCGCGTCATCCAGAACCGCCTAGACGCGGACATGGCACTGCAACTCGAGACGCCGCTGCTGTACATCACGCACGCGGACGAGCAGCTCGTTGGTGACGACGGCTTCAACGTCGATTCGCCGTACAACACCTTCATGTACAAGGGCTTGCCTCCGGGAGCCATTGGAGCGCCGTCCGAGCAGGCGCTGCTCGCCGCGCTCAGCCCGGCGGAGGGCGACTGGCTGTACTTCATCCGTGATCCCAAGACGGGCGAGACGTTCTTCTCTGAGACGTTTGAGGAGCACGCCGCGAACGTGGACCGCATCCACCCCGGCACGGGCGCGAGCGACTGACCACTCTCCCCGCGGTCATACACTGAAAGAGTGACGGAACCCGCGATCGTGCTGCCGCCGGAGGGTGGCGATGCGGCGTGCTGGCTCCACAAGGTGTGCGACGAGTGCGGCGCCCTCAACGAGGACGAGTCCGTAGCCACGTGCTGGCGTTGCGGCGCCGCTTGGGGAACGGATGAGCCGCAGTGACCGATGCCGCGGCCGCGCTGGGAATTGACCGGCCCATTGTGCTTGGCCCGTTTGGCGGGGCCTCCTCCGTGGAACTCACGGCTCTAGTGAGCAACCTTGGGGGCTTGGGTTCGTTTGGGCTCTACGGCTACTCGGGTGACCGCATTCGCGAGACAGCGGCGGCCCTGCGCGCCGCCACCCCTGGGCCGTTCGCACTCAACCTGTGGTTGCCGTACGAGGAACCTGGCGCCGCGGAAGCGGGCGCGAGTTTTGCGGACGCCGCGAGCGCCCTGGCACCCTTCTACGAAGAGATGGGCATCACCCTGCCGGAGCCGCCCGCACAGTACTTGCCGTCTTTTGAGGAGCAGCTCCAAGCGGCACTTGAGGCGCGCCCCGCCGTGCTGAGCTTTGTGTTTGGCGTGCCCTCCGCGAGCGTGATTGAGGCCGCGCGCGAGCAAGGCATTGCCGTTGTCGCCTGCGCCACCACGGTTGACGAGGCCATTGCGCTGGAGCGCGGCGGAGTCACCGCGATCGTTGCCACGGGCTCGGAAGCCGGCGGCCACCGCGTCTCGTTCCTGCTCCCCGCAGAGGAATCGCTGGTTGGCAGCCTTGCGCTCGTTCCCCAAGTGGCCGACGCCGTGTCAATCCCCGTCATCGCCGCCGGCGGCATAGCCGACGCTCGCGGCGTGGCCGCGGCCTTCGCACTGGGCGCCTCCGCGGTGCAAGTTGGCACCGCGTTCTTGCGCACGCGGCAATCGGCCATCAGCGCGGCCTACCGCGAAGCGATCACTCGCACCCCCGCGAATGGCACCGTGCTGACCCGCGCCATGAGTGGGCGGCTAGCGCGCGGCGTCCCCAATCGCGCAATTCGCGCCATCGAAGCTGCCCACGCAGTGGCCGCCTTCCCCTCCCAGAATTGGCTCACGGGCCAATTCCGCGCGCAAGCGGGCGTGCGTGGGGTCAGCGAGTTGCAGTCGCTATGGGTTGGTCAGGGTGCCCCGTTGGCGGTGCATGAGGATGCGGCAGAGCTCTTCGCGGCGCTCGCGCTCGGCATTCCTAACTGAGGTACTCCTTAAGCACGCGCGCGTGGTTGACGTGCTCGTCATGCGCCGCGTACAGCAGCGTCACCTCGTCGTTGTCCGCCACGACCTTGCGCAACTCCTCCACGGCGGGGTTCTGGTCCAGTTCCGCCGTGTACTTGGCAGCGAACTCGTCCATCTTGCTCGCGTCGTGGTCCCACCAGGTGCGCAGCTCCGGGCTGGGCGCCACGTCCTTGAGCCACAGGTCCAGTTGCGCGCGTTCCTTGCTCACTCCGCGCGGCCACAATCGGTCCACTAGGACGCGATAGCCGTCACCAGCGTCGGGTTCCTCGTAAATGCGTTTGATCTGCATAAATGGCTCCTAGCTCCCCATAGGTACATCAGGTCCGGCTCTGAGGAAATCGCGCGCGCTGTGGGTGCATGAGGTCCGGTTGGAGAGTTGCGCTTGCACTGCAGTTGCACTTCGCTTGGACTGCGTTCGCGCGTGCACCTGCGCTCGCGCATACGCCTGCGCTCGCACCGAGCCCGGGCAATCCTGCGCGAGGCGCTCGGCACCATGTCCCCGGACCCCACGTCCCCAGACCCCATGTCCCCGCACCCTGTGTACCCACAGGAGTCGGGAATCGGCAAAAGCCGGACCTGGTGTACCCATGCGAGCCCCTTCCGCGACTACTCCGCTCGCGGCGGGAACTGAGCCACGAGGTCTGTGTCCTTGCCGGTGGGGCCAATCTTCGCGGCCCCGCTCGGGTTGCCCAGCGGTCCGTCACGGCCGGGCATGTCGATGGTGAAGAACGCGGCGTTGTCGCCCGTGAAGGCGCTCCATTTATCGGGGACGTCGTCTTCGTAGAAGATCGCCTCTACCGGGCAGACCGGCTCGCACGCGCCGCAGTCGATGCATTCATCGGGGTTGATGTAGAGGGATCGCGCGCCCTCGTAGATGCAGTCCACTGGACACTCGTCCACGCAGGCCCTGTCCATAATGTCGATGCAAGGCTCTGCAATCACGTACGTCATGGCGCCTCCCGGCGGTAGCAACAGCTAACGATCTATAAAACGGATATTACTCCGGTTTATTGGAGACGTGAACAAGGCACAGCTCGGGCTCCACGAGCGGGAGCAGTTCCAACGCCAACCTATCTCCGTCTTCGCCTTGCGCCAGTATCTGCTCCAGGAGCCCCCGATGCACGGAGCAGACCACCTCTGGATGCATCCGCGCCGAGTCCCGGAACGGGCAGGCATGCAGGCGGATCTCGTCAGCTGTCAGCTCGGGCTCAAAGCCCAGCTGCTCAAGAGCCTCCACCACGCCGCCGTACCCTCCCCGCACGTGGGTGGCGGCCACGAGTTCGCTGCCCCAGCGTCGGCCTGCTTGCTGAGAATCACGGGAGGCCGCCTCGCCGCGTCCGCTCAGCGCGTCAACCAACACCTCGATGAGCTGCTCGCGCGACGCGCGATCGCGCGCTTGCCCGGCGGGCGCGTAGAGGATCGTGGGGCGGCCCCTGCGGAGGGTGGATTCAGTGCGGCGGCTCACGAGCCCAGCACGCTCCAGGTGATCCAGGTGGAATCGCGCCGTGGTGATGTGCAGGCCCACTTGGCTCGCGATGGCCTGCACCGACAGTGGGGCGGCGGAAGCCACGAGGGCGTCGAGAACCCGCCTGCGTGGGGCCGACGCAAGCGCGGTTAGGTAGGCCTCGTCGCCTGAAGTGCTCATTGGATAAAAACTATCATTATGCGGTCAAAGATGGTGCGACCGTGCTAGTTTCAAATGTGGCGAAGACCCCCTCCGTTCCCTCCCCCGATGGCTTCACCGTTGCACTTGCCAGCGATGATGCCCTGAAAGCCGCCGTGGAATTGGAAGCCGACGGGGTCCATTCCCGCCACCTCTTCACCGGGTCTGCCGTGAGCATTGCCACCGTGGCGATAGGCGCGGGAGCGGTGATGTCCGAGCACATGGCGCTCGCGCCGATCCTCATTCAGGTGGTGCACGGGAACGTGACCATGACTATGGACGGCACGGAGACCCACTTGCCAGAGGGCGCAATAGTGCACGTTGAAGCCGAGGTGCGGCACTCGATCCTCGCCCACGAGCCAACTCGGCTGCTGGTCATGGTGCTTGGGCAGCACCGCACCATTCATGAACAGGAGCGTGGCGCGTAATGGGCCATGAAGTTGTCCACCCGCGCGTGCTGTACGTGGGGACGCCCGTCTACTTGGTCTCTACCGAGAACGGCGACGGTACGTTCAATCTGGCGCCTGCGTCGAGCCATTTTGCGCTGGGGCAAATCCTGGTGCTGGGGCTGGAAACAGACGGCCAGAGTGCCGCCAATCTCATGGAGCGGCCGGAGCTGACGGTGAACTTTCCCTCGGGGGCCCTGTGGGAGCAGGTGGAGAAGCTCGCGCAAGTGACGGGGCGCAACCCGGTGCCAGCGGCCAAGGCGGAGCGCTACCAGTTTGAGCCGCGCAAGTTTGAGTACGTGGGACTCACCCCGCAGGATTCGGAGCTAGTGCGACCCCCTCGCGTGCTCGAGTGTGACCTTCAATTTGAGGCTCGCGCTCGCCGCATCACCCCAGGTATGGATGGGGATTATCAGATGGTGGAGGCCGACGTCCTACGCGTTCACGCCGCACCGCACCTGCTGGTGCCGGGAACGGAGCACATTGACCCGCGCCGCTGGGAGCCGCTCATCTACGCCTTCCGCCACTACTTTGACAAAGGCGCCGAGCGCGGCTGGCGTAGCGACTCTTCAACGGCGCACCTTTAGGCTCGCTCCGCGATCCAATCCAGCGCCGTAGCTGCACTGCGCATCACCGAGATGTGCCCCGCGCCCGCTACTTCTAAGAAATTAGCGCCCTCGATGTGTTCGGCGAGCCACCGGCCGTGACTTGCGGGCACCACACGGTCCGCTGAGCCGTGCACCACGAGGGTGGGGACCGAGATGTCGCTGGGGTGAAAGCCCCAATCGCCCACGCTCGCAACATCGTCGTCGATGAAGGGCTCGGGGCCAGCGAGCTGAGCCAGGGACACCACGTGGTTGCACCACGCCCAGTCACCGTTGAGCTCTTCCCAATCGCTCTCGATGAACATGCTGGGATCGAACTCCGCAGTCTCGAAGTGGGCGCGCAGGGCGTCGGCTCCCTGAGTAGCGGCGCGCAATTCCGCCTCGCCGCCGGGATTGATGCCGGCAAACCAGTCCAGCCCGGGGGTTCGCTGCCCATAAGCAACGAGCGGCGCGAGCCCGCTGATGCTCACCGCCGCGGTCACGCGCTGCGGCGTGAGTGCCGCACATGCGAGCGCGTGCGCTCCCCCGCCACTGTGGCCAAGAACGGCGTACCGGTCCAAACCTAAGTGGTCGGCTACGACTTGAGCGTCACCTGCCGCATCGCCGACGCTCCTGCCGGGCCGCGCGGTTGAGCCACCGTAGCCGGGGCGATCGTAGCCAATCCAGCGGAGCCCGCGCTCGGCCGCCGCTTGGTACAGCGGCGCGGGCGGCTCGCCCACGTTGGGGCTGCCGTGGTGATAGATGATCGGCAACAGGTCACTCTCGCCAGGGGTGACGTCGTAGACCTGGAGTGTGCGGCCGTCGCCGAGCGTAAGGGAGCGCGTGTCCATAAGGCGACCCTAGCGTCGGGCCCCACATGCAATCTTGGGGTTGCAGGTTGTGGCGACCATGTGCAATGCTGGGGTTGCACTTAATTTCAACCGGAGGTCCCCATGAGTAACCCACCAGCAGTCATCGACGAGGAGACGTTCTCCGTCTCGCGATCCATCTTCATCGCCGCGTCACCAAGCAAGGTGTGGACGGCAATCACCGACCCCGAGCACATCGTCAAGTGGTTTGGCTCCGGCGCCACCCTCAGCGCGCTCGAGCCGGGCGGCACCGGCGTGTGGACATTCGACGGGTATGGCGACGTGCCCATCTTGGTGGAGGCGCTGGATCCCATCCACTCCATCACGTACCGATGGGGCGACACCACGTCGCCGAACATCGACCTTGCCGCATCCACCGTTTTCACCTTCACACTGGAGCCCACCGAGGGCGGCACCCACCTGCACGTGATCGAGACGGGCTTTGACACGCTCGCAGATCCCGCGCGCCAGATGCATGACAACCAAGGCGGTTGGACCACCGAGCTCGACAAGATGGTGGCGTACGTGGAGTCGCTGTCATGAGCGAAGTCTCCAACCCGCCAACCGAGATCGACGCGGAGCGCTTCCGCGTGACGCGCACCGTAATGATTGCCGCCACTCAGGATCGCGTATGGAAGGCCATCACCCGGCCCGAACATATCGCCAAGTGGTCCAGCTTTACGCCCAGCATGGACCGCATTGCGGTAGGCGGCGCGGGCGCGTGGGCGTTCCCCACTATCGGCAGCATGCCCATCGCCATTGAGGCCATGGACCCACCGGCATCAATCACCTACCGGTGGAGCGCGCCCGGCTTTGCCCAGGTTGACCCGGTGCTGTCCACGGTATTCCAATTCACTCTCACCCCGGTTGCCCACGGGACCCAACTCACAGTGGTGGAGACCGGATTCGAGCGCCTCGCAGATCCGGCCACGGAGATGGTCAACCACGCTCGTGGGTGGGATTCTGGACTGGATTCGCTCGCCGCTTGCCCTTTGGAGGAAACATGACCGGAGGTGCCACGCTCGTGGCAACCTTCGCCGCGCTGGGAGACCCCACGCGGTGGGAGGTGCTCACGGAACTTGGCGCGGGCGAGGCCTCAGCTTCCGCTCTCGCCAACCGCATGCCCGTGAGTCGCCAGGCCATCGCCAAACACCTCGCCGTACTCGAGGAGGTGGGCCTCGTGGAGGCCGTTCGAGTGGGGCGCGAGGTGCGCTACCGGGCGCTCGGCTCGTCGCTGTCTTCGGTGGCGCGCGAGCTGGATCGCGTTGGCGCGCAATGGGACCGCAGGCTCAGCCTCATTCGCGATATCGCGGAAGGGCGGGCGTGACGGCGGGCGTGAGGGCTTAGGCGGGCTGCGCCTTCGAGTAGATCTCGTCCACCACGTCCGCGTAATTCGCGAGGATGTTGTCGCGCCGCACCTTGAGGGAGGCCGTCATCTCTTCGCGAGCCTCCGTGAAGCTGTGCGGCAGGATGCGGAACTCGCGGATCGACTCCGCGCGCGAGACATGCGCGTTCGCGAGCGCCACCGCACGGGACACAAGTTCCCGCACGCGCGAATCGCTCGCCGCCTCCTCCACCGTCATGGTGGGCAAGTGGTGCGCCTCAAGCCACGAGGGCAGCATGACGTCGTCCAGGGCAACCAACGCGGAAACGAAGTGCCGCCCCTCCCCTACCACCACGGAATCCTGGATGGCGGGGTGGGTGCGGATCGAGTCCTCCAGCACCGCCGGCTGCACGTTCTTGCCGGAGCTCAGCACCAAGATTTCCTTCTTGCGGCCCACCACGCTGAGCGCGCCGTCCACGATCTGCCCCAGGTCTCCCGTGGCGAACCAGCCGTCGCGCATGACCGCGGCGGTTGCCTCCGGCGCTTGCCAGTAGCCCATGAAGATGTTGGCACCTTGGAGCAGGATTTCGCCGTCCTCGCTCAGCGCGGCCGACGTTCCCGCCAGTGGGCGCCCCACCGTGCCCATGACGCGGCTCGGCTCTGGTGTGCCGAGGGCAGCCGCGGTGCTTTCCGTGAGGCCATAGCCTTGCAGCACCGTCACGCCGAGGCCCTCAAAGAAGTTGCCGATGTCCGCGTTGAGACGCGCTCCCCCGGACAGCGCGTAACGCAGGTTGCCACCCGTCGCGTGGCGAATCTTGCCAAGTACCAGGCGGTCTGCGAGCGCGTGGCGTGCGCGGAGCCCGGCGTTGGGCTTGCGCTCTGGGCGCGCGCCCGTTGGCTGCAGCGCGCCATACTCGCGGGCCACCTTGGCCGCCCAGCGGAAGATGCGCTTCTTGACCCCGGTGACCCCGGCGTCGGCCCTGTTGTAAATGGTTTCCAGCACGCGCGGCACCACTACCAGCACGGTGGGCTTGAAGCTTTGCATGTCCGCGGCGAGCGTTTTGTTGCTGGGCGCGAATGCGGTGACCACGCCCGCGGACATTGCGAGAATCATCGCGAGGCGGCCAAAGACGTGGGCGAGCGGGAGGAACAGCAGCAGGCGTGCCTCGCCAGCCACAAAGCCGCCAAAGTCCGGATCCCGCTCAATGTTGCGTACGTGGTCAACGAAGTTCGCGTGGCTCAGCATGGCGCCCTTAGGGCGGCCCGTGGTGCCCGAGGTGTAGATGATGGTCGCGAGGTCTTGCGGCATGACGTTGGCCGTGCGGGCGTCCAGTTGGGCGTCGGTGACGCTAGCGCCCTTGGCTTCCAGTTCGCTCAGTGCCAGCAAGTCCAACAGCGTGCCCGACGCTTGGGCAACGGCGTCGGCACGCTCGGGGCCGTCGGTGGCCACGTAGGTGACCCCGGCGTCGGCCATGATCCAGGCGAGCTGCGCGGCGGAGGACGAGGGATAGACCGGCACCGTCACGCCACCAGCCGCGAGGATGGCGAAGTCCATGACGGCCCACTCGTAGCGAGTGTCCGCCATGATGCCCACGCGATCGCCGGTCGCGATGCCGGTGGCGATGAGGCCCTTGGCTACAGCCCTGACGTGCGCGTAGTAGTCAGTGACGGTGACGGGCACCCAGGTGCCATTGGGGTCTTTGAGTTCAGCGAAGGTATGGGCCGGCGCGTTGGCGGCGCGAGAAGCCAGTAGCTGTGTCAGGTTGCAGCTTTCGTTCGCCATCAAGAGGGATGGCGATGACATCTCGGTCATCATTTCCCGAGTGTAACCTACGGTTGCGTAGGTTATGGGAGCCCAAGGTCCCTGTTACACCTGCTGGACGCGCTCCGTCTTGGCTGCGAGTTCCGTGAGCTCCTCCGCATTGGTGCGGCGCACGTACGCCGGGGTGTCCCGCTCAACGCGCCACGACTCGTCAAGGCCGCCAAGGTCAACGGCGTCAAAGCCCAGTTCATCGAGGAACGCAACCACGGCAGCTTTGGCCACTTGGTCGTTGCCCGCAATGGGAAGCGCGCGGCGGTCAGGAGTGCCGGCGGGGGTTCCGTCTGTGGGGATCTGCTTGGCGGGGATGTTGTTAAACACCTTCACCACGCGAGCCTCTGGCAGGTGCGCCTGGACGAACTCCGAGGTGGTGGACTCATCGTTGTCGATGGCTACGATGCGGCCGTCACGTTCCGGGTAATAGTTGTTGGCGTCCATCACGATCTTGCCCGCGAAGGGCGCGGGATCAAGCTGATCAACGCGGCCAAGCTGAATGGCGATGAGCACTAGATCGCCTTCGCTCGCCGCCTCCGCGGCGCTTGCGGCCCTGGCCTTGGGGCCAAGCTCCTCGATGAGTTCCGTGAGGGATTCGGGGCCGCGTGAGTTGGAGATGATGACGCTGTGCCCTGCGTTGATTGCCGCCCGTGCCACGTTGGAGCCGATGTGGCCAGAGCCCACGATGCCGATGATGTTCGTTTCTGATGTCATGTATTGGGCAACGTGCTGGGAGACTCAGCCATTCCGTCGGGCCTAAGGCGGCGCAATACTACGGCGACCGCGTAGAACGTGATGCTGAGCCCGGCGATCACCAGCGTGACCACAAAGTAAGGGATCCAGGCGAAGCCCGCGTCTACGAGGGGCTCGGTGGCCACCCACACGAGGCTCAGGAGGGCGGCAACGGCTACTAGCTCCACCGTGATGGCACTCGCGGTGAACATGCCGCGGGTGGTGAATTTGCGGTCGATGCGTGCGTACGCGAACACGCGCACCACGGCGGCAAGGATGAGCGGAAAACCGGCGATGACCGCTGAGGTCACCCCGTAGATGCCTCCGGCGAGAGCGGTGTCTGGGATCTCCGTGAGGTCCGTGACTGTGGAGTTGGCGAACCGCGACGGGATGCTGGCGCTAATCGCGAACGCGCCCACGAGTAGTGCCACGTAGGCGTAGACCGGGATGGCGGCGTGACTGCTGAGGAACTTCTTCACTCGGTGGGCTCCTGGGGTTGGGGTGGGGTGGCGTCTGGTGCGGTGGCGCGGGGCGCCATGTCAATGGGCCGCGTGGTGTCAATTGGCCACCGCGCGGCGATGGCGGTCCCTATTAGTGCCGTGGCAGCGGTTGCCAGCCCGACGATGTGGTTGCCTGCGAGCCACCATGCCGCGGCGCCAGCGAGCAGTAGGGCGAGACGCACGGTGATTTTGATGGGTGTGGGGAAGGGTCGCGGCGCCTTGGGCGAGAGGCTCAGGCTCCAGACTACGGAGACGAAGAACGGGATGGTGAGGCCGAAGAGCCAGCTCCAGTAGCCGTCGAACTGCGTGTAGCCCCACCAGAAGAGGCCTGCGTACATGGCGAGTTCTGCCAGGAATACGAGGGTGCCGCCGAGCCATTTCATGGGGGCTAGTTTGGCACGGGTGCTTGTGATCTTGGCGACGTCAGGCCAGGCGCCACCTTGAGTGAGCGCCTTTGCCTTCGCTCGGCCGAAGTCGCCCTCCGTCGCGAAGGTTTTGCGCGGCCCATCGAATGTCGTATTGCCAAGTAAAGAAGAGGTCCCCAGACATCCGGAGTTCCGCCTCGTAGACTTGCCAAACGTAGCGCGATACTTCGACGACGCTACCGCTACCGCCCAGTTGTTCCAAGGCTTCTAAGACCCAATCGCGGAGGTCACTCTTCGTCGCCACGGCATGCAGCTTGGCGCTATAAGTCGCCCGTGTCAATACTGACTGTGCTTTCGCGCTCGCGCCGTCGAGCCTCACCACGCGACTGCGCGGACCCCGAATTACCGGGACATGGCAGGAATCGAATTGACCAAGAGGTGGCCAATGGCAGCACCAAGAGCGACCGGCACAGCATTGCCGATTTGCCGAGCTATCGCAGTGCGCGATCCTACGAACTTATGGTCACGTCCAAAGCCCTGAAGCAATGCGGCTTCGTAATGGGTGATGGCGCGATGTTCCTCCGGGTGGATGTATCTGCCTTTTTCGGGCTTGAAGAACTCGGTACGGATCGTGACTGACGGTTTATCCCACACTAGCCGGCCCATTACGTCACCCGACCCGCTTTTGTGCCTGACCCAGCACGGGGCCATCAGGTCTGGAAAAGGTTCGAGATTCCGTCGATTGCCTCCGGGGGGTATGACCGCGAACCGTTGCAGTGAGAGGGTGGTGTATGCACGGCTCCAATGGAGGTCTCGCGTTCCAAAAGCGCCAGCGTACTCGCGACCCTCGAATGTCGTGCGTCGCGCTTCAAGTAGATGATCACGATCAGGACGCCGCGGTACCCGCTTCAATGCATCGGACACTGTGAGATGGTCGGGCAAATTGTCCGACGCGCGCTTCTGGGAGTGCGTGGGAACTGGGAAACCCGGAAAGCCGAGGTCTTTGTGATAGCCCACGACCACGGTGCGCCGGCGCGCTTGCGGAGCGCCGAAGTCCGCGGCGTTGAGGACCGCCGACTCGAACCCATAATCTTGCAGTAATCCGCCGCGCTCGGTCTCTCCCGCGAATAGCGAGTATTGAGGCGACTTCCTGAACTCCGCCACGTTCTCGACAATGAAGTAACGCGGAAGCGCGAGCGCGATCGTCTGCGCGTATTCGCGCCACAGCATGTTTCGCTCATCTTCAACGTCTTGCTTACCGAGGCTAGAGAAACCTTGGCACGGTGGGCCGCCGACAATCACGTCCGCCTGCGGGACCGCGCCTGCGCGTAGCCAACTCTTGATATCACCGGCATAGACAAGACCTCGGCCGAAAGTAGCTTCGTAGGAAGCTGCGGCCGCCTGGTCCCACTCGACAGCCCCCACCGTACGAAATCGCGTGGACGCCGCGTGAAGGCCTGCGCTCAGACCACCGGCCCCGGCGAACAGATCGAGCACCCGAATGTCGTCGTTCACGCCATCATCGTATGACTCACGTGTGCTGGTCAGTGGAGCCACGCCGCCACGACCTGCGGCAAGTGCGCCAGTCGCGAGCATTGACGGATGGCTCACAGTTTCGGGCGAATGTCTACCCCATTCGCTATGGTTGGCGACGTACCGACGAAGCCGCAAACTGAGGAGGCCTGCGTTGAGTTGGGGGCAACCGGATGAGCGGCTCGTGAACCAGATTCTCGATCGCCAGCGAGTAACCCTTGAACACTATGCGCGTGATCCCGATTTGTTGTCAGAGCACGTTGGTATGGAGGACAATTTTGAGGCAGGGGGCTACGGCGAGCGTCAAGTGCCAGAACTCCTTCAGAACGCAGTGGACCAGCTTGCCGAACCAGGGCGCGTCGAGTTCCGGCTCGCGAGCGGCGTCCTCTACTGCGCAAACGAAGGAAACCCGTTCACAAGCGACGGAATCCGCGCGATCGCTGGCGCCTTTCTGAGCTCGAAGACTGACGACCAAATTGGTCGCTTCGGTCTTGGTTTCAAATCGGTTCTAGGCGTATCGAACTGTCCGCAGGTGCTGAGCCGATCCATCGCGTTCGGCTTCAACGACCCGCAAGCCGCCCAGCTTCTCGAGGCCCTACCGTATGCGACGGAGCGCGTGCCTGCGCTGCGTGTGCCGAGCATCATCGACGCGGACACTATTGCCGCATCAGACGGCGATCTCGATGAGCTGATGGGATGGGCAACCACGGTCATCCGACTCCCACTCGTGCGTGGCGGCGACCGCATCCGGGAGGAACTCGCTCGCTTCGACAGCCGCTACCTTCTTTTCACCCCCAATCTTGCTCAGGTAGAAGTGTCACTCGGAGAACCTGACGGAAGCCTGACACGCAAGACCTATCGCCGGATAAACCAGGAGGGTTCACAGGACGTTGCACTAGTCGATCCCGATGGCACCCAAAAGCCCTGGCGAGTCTTGACCAGGCGTCACGGGGTGTCGGACACCGTGGCGCGGGAGTCATCAAAGTTCTCGAAACGCGAAGTGGTGACTGTGTCCTACGCACTAGAACAGGGTGCCGCGCGGAGCGCTACCGTTGGCCGCTTTTGGGCTTGGTTCCCGCTTAGGGACGAGACGACCGCGAGCGGTATTTTCAATGCCCCTTGGGACGTCAATGACGATCGTACTTCTATGCTGCCCGCTAGCAAGTTGAACGCGGAACTGCTGGAAGTTGCCGCGGAACTGCTACTTGAAGCAGTTGCTCTCGAGTCGACGCCAGAAGACCCTGCGCGCCATCTCGATATTCTTCCTGCGCGCGGCAAAGAAGCGCGATCGCCTGCAGATCGCTACATGTCTGAACGGCTTCCGCAGTTGGCGCGCAAAATACCGTTGATCCCAACGGCCGCTGGCACCCTTTCAGGCGCGCGCACCCTCGAAGTCCCGATCATCGACGGACCGCAAAACCCCTTCCAGCTGCCCGATGAGATTATTAGGCTCTGGACGGCAGTCAATTCTTCGCCGAAGGTCCCACATTGGTCCTGCTATCGCACCGCCACACGGGCAGCCCGCCTCCAACAACTCCTGAGTGACGAGGGCGGTACTCCAGTCTGCGCGACAATTGAGCCAGCCAGGTGGCTCGAGAGTATCGGCACGCCTATTGAAGACGCCAAACTTACGGCCGTGTTACAGATCCTGACTCTCGCGAAAGCACAGTCCGCGCTGTGGGCGGGCTTCGGGCTCGCACGCGTGCTGCCGCTTGAGGACGGAACTATGGCGCGGGCGCTAGACGCGTCCTCCCTGGTATTCCCGGCAGCCGACGGTTCTGCGCTCCCCGACGTCCCAACGATCGCAGCCAACTCGCTCGTCGACGCCGCCGCGCGAACGTCGTTTCGTGAACTCGGGGTTCGCGATCCTTCACCCGATTCGCTCGCGGCAGCTGCGGCTAGCGCCGCAGGCAGCGACTGGTCTGACGACCAGTGGGCTCGATTTTGGCGCCTCTTGGCCGACTCCACGCGCGCTGGCGGGACCAGCGTCATCGAGAGCATCCTGCAACGCAACCTCGAGGTGAAGTTGCCGACCAAGGCTGGCGAATGGCGCGGCGCACGCAACGTGTGTGTTGATAGCCAACACGTGGCGGGCCTCACTCAGTGGAGCCTGGATATGGATGGGATCGGCGCGCGCACCGATCTTGCCCGCGTAGCTGGCGCGTTGGAGGGGATGAAGCACGGCTATCCCGTGACCGACGAGTCAATCTGGACGCCATATCTCAAAGCCATGCAACGCCTTGCCGACGAGGCACTAACTCGCGAGCGTGGCGCGACAGCGCGCGGTGCGTTGAAGTTCGAAGAGATCAAGGGCCTCGGACCCCTCGATATCTTGGCTGAGTTGGATGGTTTGGCGACCGAGGATGCCGCAAAGGCGCGTGCATGGTGGTCGGAACAGATCGTCCAGGAGATCGATGAACCGATGCTGGCTGTGGCCGTGCATTTACGCGATGGCGAGCGAATCTTCTCGCAAGTCTTGCGGCCCGAGATCTGGGCAGTCAAAACGCATGGACTTGTGCCGACCACATTAGGACTTCGCCGGCCGAAGGACGCGGTGGGGCGTCAGTTGGGCGCGTTCGGCCAGTTCTTGCCGGTGGCCGCCGGACCCGAATGGGACGTAGTCGAGCTCCCGACAACGCTCGACCGGGTCTCCACGCGGGCCCTCAAGAATTTCATGGCACTCGAGGACTACAAGGTCGCCAACACCCAAGCGTTTCATGACGTTCTTTCGGAGTGCGCCGAGCGTCAGCCGCTCGCAAACTCATCGCGAGTGCCAGCCATCAGCTCCGTTGACGGCACCGTGGTGCTTTGCGCCGTCGCAGACGTCGTGTCCGCGAGCGAGTCTGCTCTGGCGGACACCCCGGGCCAGTCCTTTCATTACATCCCGGACGGACCTGGCATTGCGCAGATTCGCCAAGCTTGGCGCATTCCCACGCTTGAGGATGTGGTATCGAAGCACACAGACTGGATTTCTGCCGGTGAACCGGTGACGTTGGAGGAGAAATACCCCTCGCTCCGAGCGATAAGCGACGCGCTTCCAGCAAACGTCACCTTGCGTCGTTGTGATGAGATCACACGTCGTGTTGCGGGGCCCTCTGGAGTCATTTCCACTCCACTTTCCTGCCACCTAGACGGACAGGAACTATTAGTCCTCGTAGACCTCGACGACGAGCAGACTCTTGCGTGCGCTTCGTCGCTATTGGCACTCACACTCTCGCCGTCGGATATCACGGCCGTCCTGAAGCGAGACCGGGCGCTCCGCTATAGCAACCACATCCAGCGAGTCGCGCAAGCGCCAACTCATGAGGACAAATTGCTGGCACTCGTGGGCCGAGACAACCTGGCTCGGCAATTGCCAGATGGTTTACTCGACGTCTTCGAGCACAGACAAGGCGCACTATCTGACTTTGAGATTGCTGAACTCTTCCTAAATACTCATGGCAACGACGCGTTGCGGGAACTCCGCGACACGATGGCAGCGTTGCAACTGGAACCGCCGCGCAACTGGTCGGGTTCCGCCGAGACCGAGGAATTTGTACGGCGTCTCGGGTTCCCGCGACAATTCGCGGGGTCGCGATCGCGCCGCGTCGCGGATGTTGAACTCATTCCAGGAAATGTCGAGTTGAAGGCGCTGCACGCGTTTCAGCAAGACCTCGCGAACCAGATTACAGAACTCGTATCCACGCCCGGGGGGGACGCCGACCATCGTAGGGCCTTGTTGTATCTGCCCACTGGTGCCGGTAAGACGAGAGTGACAACTGAGTCTCTGGCCTTGATGATGCGTGAGAACACGCTCAAATCGCCCGTTTTATGGATAGCACAATCGTCGGAGTTGTGCGAGCAAGCCATTGTGTCGTGGACGGAAGTCTGGCGCGCCCTTGGCGATGAGCGGCCCCTCGAGGTCTGTCGCTACTTGGAACAGCACGAAGTAGACGAGTCGCAACAAGAGCTCCAGGTCGTCATCGCTACCGACGATAAGCTGCACGCGATGATCGGCGACGACGTCAACCGGGGTGCCCACGAATGGCTGAGACAGTGTGGCATTGTCGTCGTCGACGAGGCCCATAGAGCGGGCTCACCCACCTACACCGAAATCCTGCGTTGGCTCGGTATCACGGCTGGCCAAGGCGCGAAAACCGAGCGTCCGCTGCTCGGACTAACTGCGACCCCCTTCCGCGGTCGCAATGTGGATGAAAACAGGCGGCTCGTCGCGCGTTTCGGTGGCAACCTCCTCAACGCGCTCGACGAATCCGATCCAATAGGCCAGTTGCGGGACATGCAAGTCTTGGCGCGCGTGGAGCACCAGGTGTTGGAGGGGATATCAGTGCCCGACGACCCGCAGGGAGGCGCGTCAGGCGTGATGGGCTGGAACGATATCTCTCGCGCCGTCCTGCGGACAATTGGGTCAAACCTGAACCGCACAGAAATGCTCGTTGAGCACGTGACGAGGCAGGACCAGAGTTGGCCCATCCTCATCTTTACCCCCTCCGTTGTGTCCGCTCACGTCACTGCGGCACTCCTACGGGCTGGGGGTCACACCGCAGACGCAGTCGACGGCAGCATGCGGCCGCAAGAGAGGCGGCGGAAGATTGAGGAATTTCGTGACGGAACTACACAGATTCTCGTCAACTGCGATCTGCTGACGCAGGGCTTCGACGCACCGAAGGTTCGCGCCCTTTACGTTGCACGGCCAACATTTTCGCCGAATCGCTACATCCAAATGGTGGGGCGAGGTCTTCGAGGTCCCCTCAACGGGGGGACGGCTGAGTGTCTTGTGGTGAACGTAGCGGACACATTCACGCAATTTAACGACAAGTTAGCGTTCCACGACTTTGACTACCTTTGGGAACGAGGGGCAAAAACATGACGAGCGGTTCCAACGGGCAAGCTTCAATGGTGAATTACTTAGCCAGTCACCTTGTTGGTCCGAAGTTCGGGGACCGGGAAATTCTGAGTTCCAGCCCCGTCTATGCATACCTGTCAGGGATGCTCTTTCCTGTCGAGCGCGTCGACGACGACGACAGTCCTCTTCTTGACGACGATGCCGTGTCCAGCGACATCGGTGCTCCCGCGCCTGGGAGCTCAGCCAACGAGACTTGGTTGGACACCAACGATGAAACGCGCGACCTCATTGCCGCAACAGGGTGGGTACCGTCGTCGATGGGATTGTCGTGCGTGCATGACGGAACGGCCGTAACACTGATCGCAAAGGGGTCTACGTATGTCCCAACTAGCGCCATTGGCAATCCCGACACGGCTCGCCCGAGCGAGTCCGAAGCACTCAATCGAGAGCGAAATTGGCAGAGAGTCGAGCTGCCGGTTGCGACCGTGGACGTTCCCGCTGGGGGTAACGGACACATCGACATCTGGGAAGGTCGGGCTCGGTTGCAATGGAGGTCCCGGCCCGCGAGGGGCAATCCAGTACTCACGGTTGCGCTGTCAAACCTTGGTCAGGTGGCCGCGAACACCGCGAAACGGGCGCCCGAGCTCGTGCTATTCCAGTGCGAGGTCGCTGTCGAGCCTGTCAATGGGGAGTTACTGCCGTATCCCGGCGATGTAGTCGTTAATGCGACTCCTGAAGACCGCGAACTTGCATACCGGTTCCGGAAACAGTCGGGCTACGCGATCGGGCATGGGGTCGGGACGACCTGGAGCGACTCAACACCCGTCAAGCGCGTTGCGACGTCGTCCGTGCCACGGGAAGTGGTGCCGCCCCTCAGTGTGCGTGACAGCAATGATCCCGCCCTACGAATGGCCTGGTTAGCGGACACGAACGTCGACCCCCGAGAGACGAGCCGAGAGCTCAAGAGGTACTTCTCCGAATACGGCGACTGGTGTGCCGCCCGCGCAAGTGACGCGGCGGCCGAACCCTTGGACGGGCAGAAAGACATCGCAATAGGAATTGTCGCTAAGATCCGCGAAGCTATTGTGCGCATATCCGAGGGAATCGAACTCCTAGACCATGACCCGATTGTGCGTCGCTCCTTCCAGATCGCGAACCAGGCAATGCACAGACAATCGATCGACGGGACAAACTCAGACCCTCACTGGCGCCCATTCCAACTCGCTTTCTTCCTCATGGCACTACCGTCAACGGCCTATCCGGACCACGAGGATCGCGAGTTAGTCGACCTGATATGGTTCCCAACCGGAGGTGGCAAGACCGAGGCGTACCTGGGTTTGGCCGCGTTCGAGGCGGTGAGGCGGCGACTTACGCGCGGATACCAGGGTGGCGGAACGTCGGCAATCACGCGATACACCATGCGACTGCTAACCGCGCAGCAGTTCCAGCGAACGGCTCGGCTGATGTGCGCCCTGGAACTGTTGAGGCGCGAACTCACCGAGCTGCACGGCATGCCGGGTTTCACCATTGGACTCTTGCTGGGCAATGAGACCACCCCCGCCACGTTCAAAGACGCCGCTGAGCAACTCCAAACCGTGCGAGCCCAACAGACGCCAGAGAATCCATTCCAGATCCGTTCATGCCCGTGGTGCGGAACGTCGCTCCTCCCGCGACGCCGTTCTGCTCGCGACTCGGCCTACGGATTCGTCGCAACCACGAAGAGTTTTGCGATCCATTGCGTCGAACCTACCTGCGATTTCGCCGATCAGTTGCCAGTACAAGTCGTTGACGAGGCCATATACGCGGATCCCCCAACGATTGTCGTCGCCACGGTCGACAAGTTTGCTCGCCTCGCATGGACCTCGAGTGGTGGGTCCATATTTGGTCTCGCTGGTAGCCCGTTCGACCCGCCCTCACTCGTGATCCAGGATGAACTACACCTCATCTCGGGCCCCCTAGGCACGATCGTGGGCATTTACGAAGCGGCCATACGCTCGTTGTTGTGTTGGACTGGTAAGCCGCCCAAGGTTGTCGCGTCGACGGCGACCATTCGGTCAGCCGAAGAGCAGGTACGCGCCCTCATGGCCTCGAGGGTCTCGGTTTTTCCTCCCGCGGGCCTCGACGCCGATGATAGCTTCTTCGCGAAAACCGACCGAGCCAGGGACGGACGTATGTACGTCGGCGTCATGCCTCAGGCTTTCGCTCCAGCGTGGTCCATAGCGCAAGTGTCGGCACGAATGTTGATCGCCGCAGACGCGGCACAACTGACGCCCAGTGAACGCGACTCCTACTGGACTCTCGTGCTCTACCACAACAGTCTGCGTGAACTTGGGCGCACAATGACGATCCTCCGAGATGATGTGCGTGACGTTCTCGAGCGCGAGCGACAACTGGGAGGAGCCGCGCGCGTCGTTCCGAGCGATGGGGTTGTCGAGCTCACCGGCAACGTCAAATCGCACGAGTTGGTGGAGGTCCTCGAGAGACTAGAAGTTACTCGAGACAACACGGCCGCGGTAGATGCGGTAGCGGCGACGAACATCCTCTCTGTTGGTATCGACGTCAAACGGCTCGGTCTCATGCTCGTCAATGGCCAACCCAAGACAACCGCTGAATACATACAGGCCACCAGCCGAGTGGGGCGGGACCAGGTGTCCGGAATCGTGCTTACCCTCTACCGCTCCGGAAAGGCGCGAGACCGTTCAACCTTCGAGGCCTTCAAGAATTTCCACGGTTCGTTCTACAGGTTCGTAGAGCCCACTTCGTTGACACCTTGGGCGCTCCAGGCCCGACGCCGCGCGCTCCGTGCCGCGCTCGTCATTCTAGTTCGACACGGAGTTGGATTGAGCGAGAATGACGCCGCCGGGCGGTACGACCCCGATTCTCGCGGCGTTGAGCGCGCGATAGGTCTCCTTGAAAAGCACATTGCCATTGCGGACCCCCGCGAGGCGGACGCAATCCACAAAGAATTGCAAGCTGCGAGCGAAGCTTGGGCAGCGAGAACCGCCGAATCCACACGTCCCTTGAAATACCAGGGACGCCTCGGCGACGAGGCCCGCCTCCTTAAGACCTTCGGCGATCCTGGCTCAGGATGGCCGACCATGCACTCCATGCGATCTGTCGATCGTTCGGTCCGCCTCCGCCCGAAGGGAGAGATGACATGACCAAGCGAGTGCTTAAACTCACCGCGTCTCAACTGGTCTCACCTTTCGGTCCCGGCGCAATCGTTGACGTTCTGGGCGAGTCGTTTGTCACCCTCACCGGGGAGTACTGGCCCAAGCGCGCGATGTTGCAAGAGGTGGCTTGCGAGCGGCTAACCACCGCGATAGGTGTTCAGAAGCTTTTTGCACCCCCAACCCGGGACGATCCGAGCGAGCCAAATGCACTAGGAATCAACGTGGGTCGATTCCCGGCTTGGCTGTTTTGTCAAACGTGCCGCCGGATGGTCCGGTGGACCGCGAAGGATGAACTAGGCGAAGCACCACAGTGCTCGGTCGACGGGGGGCGCCTGGTGCCGATGCGTTTTGTAGCTGTGTGCAGAGATAACAGTCACGCATCGGACATACCGTGGAAGGAATGGGTACATCGCACGGTAGGTAACGAGACGTCATGCACGGACGGCAACAACCTGAGGTTTAGCCCTGTGAAAGACGGTCCACCCGGACTGTCAGGTCTCCGAGTCGCATGTGAGTCGTGTGGCACTTTTCGAACTCTCGGCGAACTCCGAGGCGACGTGCTCACACGCGCAGGTCTTCGATGCCACGGTACCCAACCTTGGGACTCCACCTGGCGCGAATGCGCGTCCGTCCTTGAGGTCCTTCAGCGCGGTGCCACTAATTTTCACTACGGCGAAGTGGCCTCCGCGATAGATATCCCTTCAATGGTGCGAGTGGTCATGAGCGAGGACGAGAGAGTTCGCGCCCACCCGCTCTACGCGGGACTCGTGGCCTCTATCGGCCTCGAGCGTGCCGCCGCACTCGCGGCACTGATTGCCGACGAACTCGCCCTCGAGCCGGAGTTCATCCTTCAGGTTGCCGGGGCGGTCACGGGCGGCACGGCACCCTCGCCGCGGGAACTCAATGCGGCCCTCTTGTCAGATGAGTTCAGCGCATTCCTTGCCGCAGGTCATGACGGAGCCGACGAAGCCAATTTCAAGACTCGATCCGTCACGCTCAACCCAGGTTCCAACGATGAAGTGGAACAGGCGCTCGCCAAGGTGTTCGAGTCAATCATCCTCGTTGACCGCCTACGTGAAGTAAGGGCGGCAGTGAGCTTTTCTAGGTATCGCCCCGATGCGGCTTCCGTGCCGTCCGTGACTGATCAACATAATGAGGCTACCTGGCTACCTGCAACCGAGGGTTACGGCGAAGGGATTTTCCTGCAGTTGAGCAGTGCGGTCCTGAACGCGTGGTCGTCGAACAGTAGTGTGCAAGCGCGTGCGGGGCTATTGGCGGCGAATGCCGCGAAATCCCGGTTCAGTGCTCGGCTACACACTTGCACCCCCGCGTACATCGCGATCCACTCTCTCGCACACGCGCTGATGAGGGAGTTCGCCTTTTCCTCGGGTTACACGGCGGCCTCCCTGCGCGAACGGATCTACAGCGATGACTATGGGAACCATGGAGTCTTCATCTACACGACATCGAGCGATGAGGAGGGAACGCTGGGAGGCCTGGTTCGAGAGGGTGAGCACGACCGCATTGGAAATAACTTAGCTCGTGCTGTCGAACAACTCGATTGGTGCTCCAATGACCCCGTCTGTGCGGAATCGAATCCACACAACCTAGATGGGCTCAACCTCGCCGCATGCCACTCGTGCCTACTCGCTTCCGAGACGTCGTGCAGTTCTTCCAACCTACTTTTAGATCGCCTTTTGCTTGTCGGAGGCGGAGGCATACCGGGTATGTTCAGCCAACCCCTCCACGCGATCCAGACGTCGGACTGGCTCGCGTAACTCCCTCTGTGGCCGATACGCGTATCCGGCGCACGCGGCGCGAGGGCCGAATGGGATTGCACGCGATCCGCTTCGGCGCCCCGCACCCGCGAGTTCAGGCGGACCATGGAACTGCCAACGCAGCAATGTGATCGCCGCGAGGTCGAGTCCTTCGACGCCATGGAGTGGTCCTGAGACGCGCGCGGTCGGGTGCCTATGTCACGGAGAAATGGCTACGGGCGCAGCGACGTGCCTGGTGTTCGCGGACGAGAACTCAAAACTCCGTGACTTCGGCAGGGAATGCGCGGGCCCTAAACCACCCGGCGCATCCAGCCGTGCGTGTCTTCAGCCCGCCCGTACTGGATGTCCATCAGCTCCTTGCGGATCTGCAGCGTCACCGGCCCAGGCTCGCCTGAACCAACAGTCAGCTCAAACTCATCCGAGCCAAACCGCCCAATCGGCGTGACCACGGCTGCGGTCCCGCACGCGAACACCTCGGAGATGGTCCCGGCCTCGAGCCCCGCGCGCACCTCAATCAGCGGCAGGTCTCGTTCCACCACCTTGACGTCGCGCTCACCGAGCAAGGCGATGATCGCCGAGCGCGTGATGCCCTCAAGGATGTTGCCGTTGATCACCGGAGTGACCACCGTGCCGTCCGCCATGACCGCGAACACGTTCATGCCGCCCAACTCTTCCAGCAAGGTGCCGTGACGAGCATCGAGGTAGAGCACCTGCTCATAGCCCTTGGCGTATGCGGCCATCTGCGGCATGAGTGAGGCCGCATAGTTGCCGCCGCACTTGGCGTCGCCCGTGCCGCCGGGGCCGGAGCGGTGATAGTCCTTCTCGATCCAGATCGAGACGGGCTTCACTCCGGAAGCAAAATACGACCCCACGGGCGAGGCGATGACCAGGAACTCCACATGGCGAGCCGGCCTTACCCCCAGGAATGCCTCATGCGCGTACATGAAGGGCCGCAAGTACAGTGAAGACTCCTCCACGCCCGGAACCCACGCGGAGTCCGCGCGCACCAGCGCGTCGATGGCGCCAATGAAGTCCTCGGCGGGAAGCTCCGGCAGCGCCAGTCGCCACGCGGACCGCGCTAGGCGGGCCGCGTTCGCCTCGGCGCGGAAGGTCCACACGGAGCCGTCAGCCCAGCGGAATGCCTTGAGCCCCTCGAACACCTCTTGGCCGTAGTGCAGCACCGCGGCAGCGGGGTCCAGCGAGAGCGGTCCGTACGCTTCAACGCGGCGGTTGTGCCAACCCTCATCGGCCGTCCACGTGACGCGTGCCATGTGGTCGGTGAATTGCACGCCAAACCTGAGGTCGGCAAGCGCCGCCTCACGCTCCGCTTCGCTGTGAGGCGAGACGTTGCTAACTACCTGGAAGGCCTCGACGTTCGATGTCAGTGCGGCTGCTGTACTCATGAGACCTTCCCTTCGTAGTGAACTCTATCTATCCCCATGTCCTCACAGGGCGCGAGTGGGGCAGCGCTAGCCCCGGATCCGTGCTGCTAGCGCATCGCCTACCTCGGACGTGGAACGGGACGTGCCGGGAGACTTCTCCGCAGCATCGGCCGCTACTGCGCCCTCAACGCGCGAAGCCAGCTCTCCGTAGCCCAGGAAGTCCAGCATCATCGCCACGGACAAGACGGTGGCAGACGGATCCGCAATCCCCTTACCCGCGATGTCCGGCGCCGAGCCGTGCACCGGCTCAAACATCGAGGGCCCCGTCTTGTCCGGGTTCACATTGCCGGATGCCGCGAGACCAATGCCACCAGAAATCGCCGCCGCCTGGTCCGTCAAGATGTCGCCAAAGAGGTTGTCCGTGACGATGACATCGAACCGCCCAGGGTCCGTTGTCATGACGATCGTGGCCGCATCGATGTGCAGATAGTCCCAGGTAACCGTGGGGAACTCGGGCGCCACGGCCTCCACCGTGCGGCGCCACAAGTGACCGGCGTGCACCAGCACGTTGTGCTTGTGCACCAGTGTCAGCTGCTTGCGCTCGCGCCCCGCGGCAACAGCAAATGCGTAGCGCACCACTCGCTCAACGCCGTGCCGGGTGTTGATGGACACCTCGGTGGCAATCTCGTGCGGCGTGTCCACGCGCAGCGCCCCGCCGTTGCCCACATACGGACCCTCGGTGCCCTCGCGGACAACTATGAAGTCCACCTCGGTGACGTCACGCAGCGGCGACACCTCTCCCGGGTACAGGCGCGAAGGACGCAGGTTGACGTACTGGTCCAGCGCAAAACGCAAGGGCAGCAGCACTCCCCTTTCCAAGACGCCCGACGGCACGGTTGGGTCCCCAATAGCGCCCAGCAAAATGACGTCATGGCTGGCAATAGCCGCCAAATCCTCAGACGTAAGGGTGTCGCCTGTCTCGTGCCAGCGGCGGGCACCCAAATCAAACTCTGTGGTCTCAAAGGTGACGTCAGTGCCCTGGGTGGCGGCGGCCAGGCACTTGAGCCCCTCCGCAACCACCTCCGGGCCAATGCCGTCTCCCGCGATGACCGCGAGGCGGTAGTTGGTCACAGTGCTGTCTCCCACTACCGCGCGGTCTGACCGTCGACGTAGTCGGAGTCCACTGCGGTGGTCCACGCGAAGAGCTTGCGCAGGTCGCGACCGGTGGCCTCGATGGGGTGCGTCTCGCCCTTCTTGCGCAGCTCTTGGAACTCCTCGGCACCACCGTCTTGGTCGTCGATAAAGCGCTTGGCGAAGACGCCCGTCTGGATGTCGGTGAGCACGGACTTCATGTGCTCCTTGACGTCGGGCGTGATGACGCGTGGGCCGCTCACGTAGTCGCCGTACTCTGCGGTGTCAGAGACGGACCAGCGCTGCTTGGTGATGCCACCCTCGTGGATGAGGTCCACGATGAGCTTGAGCTCGTGGAGCACCTCAAAGTAGGCGATCTCCGGCTGGTAGCCGGCCTCGGTGAGGGTCTCAAACCCGTACTGGATGAGCTGCGAAACGCCGCCGCAGAGCACGGCCTGCTCGCCAAAGAGGTCCGTCTCGGTCTCTTCCGTGAACGTGGTCTTGATGACGCCGGCGCGCGTGCCGCCAATGGCCTTGGCGTATGCCTTGGCAACGTCCCAGGCCTGGCCCGATGCATCCTGCTCCACCGCGATGATGTCCGGAATTCCGCGGCCCGCAACGAACTCGCGGCGCACCGTGTGGCCCGGAGCTTTGGGGGCGATGAGGATGACGTCAACGTCCTTGGGGGGCGTGATGTAGTTGAAGCGGATGTTGAAGCCGTGAGCAAACGCAAGCGTCTTGCCGGCAGTGAGGTGCGGCTCAATCGAGTCGGCGTAAACCAAGCGCTGGAACTGGTCCGGCGCCAGGATCATGACGATGTCTGCCCACTTGGTGGCCTCGTCGATGGGGAGCACCTCAAGGCCATCTGCCTGCGCCTTTGCAGCAGAACGCGAGCCATCGCGCAGCGCAACGCGCACGTCAACGCCGGAGTCGCGCAGGTTCTGTGCGTGGGCGTGACCCTGCGAGCCGTAGCCAACAATCGCGACCTTCTTCGCCTGGATGATGGCGAGGTCGGCGTCGTCGTCGTAGAACATTTCAGCCATGAGTAGGTTTTCTCTTTCTTAGGAGGTTCGGGAGTGGAGACGGATGTTAGGCACTCGCGCGGTCAAGCGCGCGCTCGGTGATGGAACGGCCACCGCGGCCAATGGCCACAGTGCCAGACTGAACTATTTCACGCACATCGTGCACGGAAAGCGCGGATAGCAGCGCCTCAAGCTTCTCCGGCGTGCCGATGGCCTCGATGACGAGCGAGTCCGTGGACACGTCAACCACGTGGGCGCGGAACAGTTCCACTACTTGCAGCACATCGGTGCGCTGGCGAGCGTCCGCGCGCACCTTCACAAGCAACAGCTCGCGCTGCACGGAGCGGTCACGGTCAAGCTCCACGATCTTGAGCACGTGGACAAGCTTGTTGAGCTGCTTGGTGACCTGCTCAAGCGGGAGGTCCTCCACATCCACCACTACGGTGATGCGGCTGATCTCCGGGTGCTCCGTCTGCCCAACGGCGAGCGAGTGGATGTTGAAGGCGCGGCGCGAGAAGAGGCCGGCGACGCGCGCGAGCACGCCGGGCTTGTTCTCTACCAGCACCGAGAGTGTGTGCTTGCTCATGGTCAGTCCTCACGATCCCACTTGGGGGCAATTCCCTTGGCGTACTGAATCTCGTCGTTGCTGGTGCCCGAGGCGACCATGGGCCACACCATCGCGTCCTTAGACACGGTGAAGTCCACCACCACGGGCTGGTCGTTGATCTCGTTGGCGCGCTTGATGGTGGCGTCCACATCGGCATCCGATTCGCACCGCAAGCCCACACAACCCATGGCCTCTGCCAGCTTGACGAAGTCCGGCACACGCACCGTGCCGTGTCCCGTGTGCAGGTCGGTGTTGGAGTAGCGCTGGTTGTAAAACAGCGTCTGCCACTGGCGCACCATGCCAAGCGACGAGTTGTTGATGATCGCCACCTTGATGGGGATCTCGTTGAGCGCGCACGTGACGAGTTCCTGATTGGTCATCTGGAAGCAGCCGTCGCCGTCGATGGCCCACACCTGCTTGTCCGGAACACCAACTTGGGCGCCCATCGCCGCGGGCACCGAGAATCCCATGGTGCCAAGTCCGCCCGAGTTGATCCACGTGTTGGGGTGCTCGTACTTAATGAATTGGCTGGCCCACATCTGGTGCTGGCCAACGCCCGAGGTGAAGATGGTCTTGTCCGGGTCGTTGAGCTCACCCAATCGCTGAATAACGTGCTGCGGGCTGCTCAAGCCGTCCTCGGTGCGCGTGTAGCCAAGGGCGTAGGTCTCGCGCCAATCGTCCAGCTGCTTCCACCACTCAGCGAGATCCGGCTGGCCATGCTTGCGCTGCTCCTCCGCGAGCGCCGGCACCATGTCCGCGAACACGTCCTTGAGGTCGCCAACGATGGGCACGTCAACGGCGCGGTTCTTGCCAATCTCGGCAGGGTCGATGTCCGCGTGCACGATGATCGCGTTGGGCGCAAAGCTGTCCAGCTTGCCCGTGACACGGTCGTCAAAGCGCGCACCGAGCGCCACCACTAGGTCCGCCTTCTGCAGCGCCGCAACGGCCGCTACAGTGCCGTGCATGCCGGGCATACCCAGGTGCTGCGGGTGGCTGTCCGGCAGCGCGCCACGGCCCATAAGGGTGGTCACCACTGCGGCGCCGCTGAGGTCCGTGAGCTTGCGCAAACCGGCCGACGCTCCCGAACGGATCACCCCACCACCCACGTAGAGCACGGGGCGGCGCGCCGTGGCCAGCAGTCGTGCGGCCTCCTGGATGGTCTTGGAGTGCGGCTTGGAACCGGCATTGAAACCGGGCAGGTCAATGCGCGTAGGCCACTGGAACGTGGTCGCCGACTGCATCGCGGACTTGGTCACGTCCACGAGCACCGGGCCCGGGCGGCCGTGGGTGGCAATGTAGAACGCCTCCGCAATGGCGCGCGGAATGTCGTCGGGGTTGGTGACGAGCATGTTGTGCTTGGTGATGGGCGTGGTGATGCCCACAATGTCCGCCTCCTGGAAGGCGTCCGTGCCGATGAACGCGGCCCCCACCTGGCCCGTGATCGCAACCAGCGGGATGGAATCCATGTTGGCGTCAGCGATGGGCGTGACGAGGTTGGTAGCCCCCGGGCCCGACGTTGCGATACAGACTCCCGGACGTCCCGTTGCGTGCGCATAGCCTTGGGCGGCGTGGCCGGCCCCCTGCTCGTGCCTCACCAAGATGTGGCGCAGGATTTTGGAGTCCATGAGGGGGTCGTACGCGGGGAGGATCGCGCCGCCCGGGAGGCCAAAGATGTCCGTAGCGCCCGCCATCTCGAGCGAGCGGATGAGCGATGCCGCACCCGACATCGGCTCGCCAGCGCTCGGCTGCGCGGGAACGCTGTGTGTCGCCGGGGCTACGGGGCGCGTGCGCACCGCTGAGGGCTTGGGCGTATCGACCTGTGCCATGGTCTCTCCAAAATGTTGAACGGTGAGGCGGCTCTCGCATCCGCCTCGCATGGAAAACCCCCTCGGCCTTGGTGGCTGTTGGGGGATGCGCGCGGACGATGCCTGGTTGCTGGGACTAGAGGTCCGCGCGCCCGGGTACTACAAGAATCGTCTGCATGTCAGTGACTCTACGCCCGCGTAGGTTGTGTTGTCACCATTTGGAGCGTCTATCTCACATTTCGGTTCACCGTCTTACATCGTGAGACGGTTCAGGTGCGGTGGGGCGATGCGGCTGTACCCGAACGCTCCACGCCCCCGGCGCCCACACGCCCCCACACCCCTCGCGCAACCCCGCACACTCACGCACCCACGCACCCACTCCCGAATTGGTGCGTCGCGTAAGGAATTGCGCCAGGAACATGACCTCATCCACCAATTCAGGCGAATGGGGGCGCTGCGAGCCAGCGCAACGCACCTGCAACCCATGGACCCCCGAATTGGTGCATCGCGTAAGGATTTGAGCCAGGAACATGACCGCATCCACCAATTCAGGCGAGCGCGGGTGGGCGCGGCTCGCCCACTCGCCCCGCAGTGAGGGCTACCCCAGCACCGCGCCTTGTGAGGCGGAGCCAACTAGTTTCGCGTACTTAGCCAGCACACCACGCGTGTAGACCGGGGGCAGGGGCGCCCAGCCCTCGCGTCGGGCCGCGAGCTCTTCCTCAGAAACCAGCAGCTCCAGCCGCCCGTTGGCCACGTCAAGCGTGATCTTGTCGCCGTTGCGCACAAAGGCGATGGGCCCGCCGTCAACGGCCTCGGGCGCGATGTGACCAACGCACAGCCCCGTTGTGCCGCCGGAGAAGCGCCCGTCGGTGACGAGCAGCACCTCCTTGCCGAGGCCCGCCCCCTTGATGGCGCCCGTGATCGCGAGCATCTCGCGCATGCCAGGTCCACCCTTTGGTCCCTCGTAGCGGATGACCACGCAGTCCCCCGCCTTGATCTCGCCCGCCTCGAGCGCATCGAGCGCGGCGCGCTCGCGGTCAAAGACCCGAGCGGTTGCCTCGAACACGTCGTTGTCGAATCCCGCGGACTTCACCACCGCACCGTCCGGAGCCAGCGAGCCCTTGAGGATCGTGATGCCGCCGGACTTGTGAATGGGGTTGTTGAGGGCACGCACCACGCGGCCATCGATCTTCTCCGGCTTGAGCTCCGCCATGTTCTCGGCGAGCGTCTTGCCGGTGACGGTGAGCACGTCGCCGTGCATGAGGCCGGCCTCGAGCAGCGTGTTCATCACCGCGGGCACGCCGCCAACGCGGTCAACATCGTTCATGACGAACTGACCGAACGGCTTGAGGTCACCAAGGTGCGGCACCTTGGCGGCAACGCGAGCAAAGTCGTCGAGCGTGAGGTCAACCTCGGCCTCGTTCGCGATGGCGAGCAGGTGCAGCACCGCATTGGTGGAGCCGCCAAACGCCATGACCACGGCAATGGCATTCTCGAACGCCTCCTTGGTCATGATCTGGCGCGCCGTGATTCCCTGCCGCAGCATGTTGACTACGGCCTCACCTGACTTGTGCGCGTAGTAGTCGCGGCGTCGGTCTGCCGAGGGCGGCGAGGCGGAGCCGGGAATCGACATGCCGAGCGCCTCGCCAACGGATGCCATCGTGTTGGCGGTGTACATGCCGCCGCACGCACCCTCACCAGGGCAGATGGCCTTCTCTATGGCGAGCCGGTCCTCCTCGGACATCAGGCCGGCGGCGCACGCGCCAACCGCCTCGAACGCGTCGATGATCGTGACGTCCTTAGACGTGCCATCGGAAAGCGTCACGTGGCCCGGCATGATCGAGCCCGCGTACAGAAACACAGACGCGAGATCCAGCCGCGCGGCCGCCATCAGCATTCCGGGCAGCGACTTGTCGCAACCAGCCAACAAGACGGAGCCGTCAAGGCGCTCCGCCATCATGACCGTTTCCACGGAGTCCGCAATGATGTCGCGGCTCACGAGCGAGAAGTGCATGCCTTCGTGGCCCATCGCGATGCCGTCGCTCACGGAGATAGTGCCAAACTCGAGCGGATACCCACCGCCCGCGTGCACACCGTTCTTAGACGCGGCTGCGAGCCGCTGCAGCGACAGGTTGCACGGCGTGATCTCGTTCCAGGAACTGGCGATGCCAATCTGCGGCTTGGCGAAGTCATCGTCGCCCAGCCCCACGGCGCGGAGCATGCCGCGCGAGGCAGTAGCTTCCAGTCCATCCGTGACCTGGCGAGAACGGGGCTTGATATCCGGCGTTGGAGTCATGATGGGAGTCTAGAACCGGCCCGACGCTGTGGTTGCGGCAAGCGCAAAAAGCCGGGTTGCGGTTGACGCGGCGTCAACTTCTAAAATGCATTACATGTCATGGGTTTCTATTGCACAAGCCGTCAAGCAGACCGGCGTGACGAGCCGCACCCTCCGGCACTACGACGCGATCGGGCTGCTCAAACCGGCGCAGACCGCTCCCGACGGCCGCCGGTTCTACGGCGATGAGGAGTTGCTGCGACTGCAGCACATCCTCGTCCTCAAGGAGCTTGGCGTGGACCTGGCCACCACCGCCCGCGTGTTGGACGGCGCCCCCGGCAACGCCGTCGGACTACTGAAAGACCACTTGGCAGCGCTCACCAAAGAGCGCGACCGCTACGCGAGGCTCGCGACCACAGTGAGCCGCACCATCGACAGCCTGGAGAAGGGAACCGCCATGACCACCGATGAACTCTTTGAGGGATTCCAACACGCGCGCTACGAACCGGAGGCCCGCGAGCGCTGGGGAGACGCCGCCGTTGACAACTCCAACGCCAATTGGGAGCGCCTGGGCGAGGACGGCAAGAAGCGCCACATGACCGAGGACCAGCGCATCGTTGAGGCACTTGGCGCGGCAACCCGCATCCACCTCGCGGCAGACAGCCCCGAGGTGCAAGAGGTGGTGGCTCAGCACTACGCGTGGCTCACCGCCATCTGGACCCCCAACGCGGAGGCATATGTGTCCCTTACCCAGATGTATGTGGACGATGAGCGCTTCCGCATGCACTACGACGAGGTGACACCCGGAGCGGCCGCGCTGCTTCGCGATGCCGCGGCCATTTTCGCGGCAAACCACCTCAAGTAGCGGGCGGTTCAAGTACCTAAGTCATCGCGGCGTAGCATTGCCATACGTGACTTCTTCGGGGCGCGAGATCAAGCGCTGGGTGCTCGGCAAACCCCTTCCATCTGACAAGGCGGAGGGCCAGCTTCTGCAAAAGCGGATGGCCCTTCCCATCTTCGCTTCTGACCCGCTGTCGTCGGTGGCATACGCCCCGCAAGAGTTGCTCCTCATGCTCACGGCGGGCGGCCTTGCGTGGCTCGCGTTCGCTCCGTGGATTGCTGCAGCAGTGGTGGCCCTCATGGTGATCGTGGTGGTGAGCTACCGGCAATTGATCCGTGCTTACCCCTCCGGCGGCGGCGACTACGAAGTTGCGTCACGCAACCTGGGAGAGAACGCCGGACTCATCGTGGCGTCGGCCCTGCTCATTGACTACGTGCTCACCGTTGCGGTGTCCGTTGCCGCGGGCGTTGACAACCTCATCTCCGCTTTTCCAGGCCTGCACGCGTGGCGCGTGGAGATTGCGGTGGCGTGCGTGATCGTGCTCATCGCCGTCAATTTGCGCGGAGTGGCCGAGTCGTCAAAGGCGTTTGCGCTGCCAACGTATCTGTTCATCGGCTCGGTGGCCATCATGATCATCGTTGGCGTCGCCAGGGCGGTCTTTGGTGTGCTGCCGCAGGCCGAGTCTGCCGGTTACAGCGTTGCCCACTCCGACCTCGCAACTGCTGGCGTGGTGCTGCTAGTACTGCGCGCCTTCGCCTCCGGCTGTTCCGCGCTCACCGGCGTGGAAGCGATCGCCAACGGGGTGCAGGCATTCCGCCGACCCAAGATCACCAACGCCCAGCGCACGCTCGTTGCGATGGGCGCCATCGCCGTGTCGCTCTTCGTTGGCATCACGTTCCTCGCGTTGCACACGAACGTGCACTACACCGCCGACCCCTGCGACCTCGAAGGCTTTGCCGACTGCGAGGGCACGGCACAGCGATCTGTGATGGCGCAAATCTCCGCAGCTGTGTTTGGCGGCCCCACGAGCATCGGCTTCTATGCGGTGCAGGCCACCACCGCGCTCGTGTTGTTCCTCGCCGCGAACACGGCGTTCAACGGGTTCCCGCTGCTGGGGTCCGTGCTGTCTCGCGACCGCTATGCGCCCAAGGCGCTGCAAGCGCGCGGCGACCGCCTGGTCTTCAGCAATGGCGTGATCATCCTGGGCGCCCTCGCAGCGGTACTCCAGGTGGTGTTTAGGGCGAACGTCAACCAGCTCATCCAGATGTACATCATTGGCGTCTTCATCAGCTTCACGCTTGGTCAGTCCGGCATGGTGGTGCACTGGACGCGCAAGTTGCGCCGCAGCGAGTCCGCGCGCGCGGCCACCAAGATCAAGCGCATCCGCGTACTGAACTTTGTTGGCGCCGTGACCACAGGGACGGTGCTCGTCATCGTGTCCATCACCAAGTTCACGCACGGCGCGTGGATAGTGTTTGTGGTGATTCCGGTGCTGTGGTTGTTGATGCGCCGCATCAACCGCTACTACGCGGCCGTGGACCAGCAGGTCACCCCGCACCCCGACACGGTGTTCGGCTCGTCTGGCGACCACGCGATCGTGCTGGTCCACACCATGCAGAACCCGGTGCTGAAAGCCCTCGACTACGCCATCGCCGCCCAGCACCAAAGCCTCGAGGCAGTGCACGTCGCAACCGAGCCGTTGGCCATTCCCGAGCTGCAGAAAAACTGGGCACTGCAGCGCATCCGGCTACCACTGACCATCATTCCTTCGCCGTACCGCGACGTAGCGTCCCCGCTCATCGAACACATTCGTGAGCACCGCGAACAGCACGGATCCGAGGTCATCTCGGTCTACATCCCGCAATACGTATTTGGCCACTGGTGGGAGGGCCTGCTGCACAACCGCAAGGCAAGGCGCATCCGTCACCAGTTGGTGCTATGCCCAGGTGTTGCGGTGGTCTTGGTGCCGTGGCTCCTGGACTCCTCGCGCGCGCTCTACACACGCCCGCCCCGGCCCATCCCTGGGCTAGAGCGGCGCGGGGTGGCCGCGCTACCCGTGGTCCGCGACAACTCCAAGCCTGACGTTAAGCACTGAAATCCGCGCCGACACCGCGCCCAGGCGCCAAGGCCGCATGCCAAGCGCGTGGCGAGGCTGCGAGGGCCGCCGTTGTGGGCATCGGGCAGGTTTGGCACTAGTTTTCTACGTATGACGTCTCCTGAGGTCGACGCCTGGATGGCGCACTACACCAACCCCATGCACGAGGTGGTGCAGCGCGTGCGGCAAATCATGCTCCAGGCCGACGATCGCATCTCAGAATGCGTGAAGTGGCAAACGCCAACTTTTGTCTACGAGGGTTACCTCGCGAGCTTCTACCCCAAGTCGCTCAGCACGGCGACCCTGCTCTTCCACGCCGGGCGGCGCATCCCCGGCGACTTTCCGCACCTCGAGGGTGCGGGACCGGAGGCGATGGCCATGCGCATCGTCTCCATTGCTGAGGCCGAGGAGCGGCGCGGCGAGCTGGAGCGGATTGTCGCCGCGTGGATCGCGATGCGCGACGCCGGCAAGTAGTTGGGGTGGCGCAGCGACTCGCGCTCGCGTCAGTTGCGCGGCTGGGGGACCCAGTCGCCAATGCCCACAAAGTTGACGGGCTCCTCCGCCGCGAGCCGGGCACGAATCTGCGCGTGCACCAGCGCCACATAACGGCGATCATCGAGCGGAGTCATGCCGCCAACGTGGGGCATGATGATGCAGCCCGGAGCGTCCCATAGCGGGTGATCGGCGGGCAGGGGCTCTGGTTCCACCACGTCGAGCCCCGCCCGCAGGCGCCCGGACTGCAGTTCCGCGAGGAGCGCGTTGGTGTCCACCACGCCCCCGCGGCCCACGTTGATGAGCAGCGCCCCGTCCGGCATGGCGGCGAGGAACTCGGCATTGACGAGTCCGCGCGTGGCGTCCGTGAGGGGCGTGACGATGACCACTATCTCCGCCTCAGGCAGCAGCCGCGGCAACTCCTCCACGGATTGCACGATGGTGCCGTCGGCGTCCATGCGCGTGCTTTGCGCCACGCCAACCACCGTGGCCTCGCAAGCCCGCATGCGCGCGCCAATGGCGCTGCCGATGGAGCCGTAACCAACGATCAAAACGCGCCTGTCAGCGAGTGATGGCGGGTACGTGTCCCCGCGCCAATCGTGCTCGCGCTGTGCGGCGAGCAGCTCGGGGAACATCCGCTGGCTCGCGAGCGCCAAGGTGAGGGCCATCTCCGCCGTGCGGGTGTCGTGCACCCCGCGCGCGTTCGCGAGCGCCACGCCGCGCGGCGTGATGGGCAGCGCGTGCTCGTAACCTGCGGACGGGATCTGGATCACTTTGAGGTTGGGTAGTTGCGCGAGCCGTGAGTAGACCCTTCGGCCGCCCGTCTTGTGCGGAATGCAGACAATCTCGATGTTCTCGCGCTCGGCCTCCGGAGCCTCGCCTGCAGCGGGATCCCAAATGATCAGCCGTGCGTCTGGCCCAACGTCACCAATCGCGCGGGCCACTTCCTGATCCGGAACAGAGACTGTGAGCATCCCCCGAGTCTTGCACGGCGCGTGCGGCTATTGACCCACCGGGTCCACGAGCAGCGGCGCAAAGGCGAGCTCGGCTGCGCCCAGCGGCCAGTTCGCGGCACCGAGTTCCGCGCCAACGATCGTGACCCCCTCCGCGAGCGGCGGCAGCGTCTCGCTCGCAACCGTGCCCCGCACCAGCCCCGGCTGCGCGTCGATGAGCTCCGCGAGAAAGCCGCCAACCATCACGAGCTCGGGATTGAACGCAGAGATCAGATTGGCGACCGCAGCCGCGAGCACGCTTGCCTGCCGCTCAATCTCCGCCGCACGCGCGGACCCCGCGAGCCCTGCGAGCCGGCGCACGTTGACCTCGGTTTCGAGGCAGCCAACGCGCCCGCAATCACACGCCGCGCTACCCCCGCGCACCACCATGTGTCCAAACTCGCCGCCGTAGCCGCGCGCTCCCGTCATGAGCCGCCCGCCAACGAGCGCGGCGCCACCGATGCCGGATGCGGAACCGTTCAGATAAAGAACGTCGCGCGCGCCGCGTGCGGCGCCAAAGTGCACCTCCGCAAGCAACGCAAAGTTCGCGTCGTTGCCCACAAACACGGGCATGCCGAGCGCCTGTGCCCACGGCCCCGCGAGCACCTCGTTGCGCCAGCCAAGGTGCGGCGCGTTGACCACCGTGCCCCCGTCAAAATCGATCAAACCGGGAACTGCAACCCCGGCGCCCACCAAGCCATTTACCAGGCCCGACGCTTCCTCACCCACGAGCGAAGCGGCAAGTTGAGCGGCGGCCGCCACAGCGTCGGCCGGGCTGGGCACTGAGCTGAATGGCCGTGACGCCTCCGCGAGGACGGTGCCACCAAGGCCAACAAGGGCCACGCGCACGGCGTCGATGTCCGGGTTGATCGCGAGCGCACGCACGGAACGCGAGGGGCGGATCACGGGGCTGGGACGGCCAACCGAGCGGCCGGCACCGGGTTCGGTTGGCTCGCTTGACTCAACGAGTCCCGCTTCTTCGAGAATCGCGACCATGGCTCCGATCGTGGAGCGATTGAGTCCCGTGGTGCGCGTAAGGGTGGCACGTGAGACCTCGCGGCCGTAGTGCACGGCGCGCAGCACGGTAGAAAGATTGTGGCGTCGCGTGGACTCATTGCGCGCGCCACCGTGGCCGCGAACGGTCCACGGTTGGGGCGCAACTATCGGGGTGTCGGCCATGACTCTCCAAGTTTTGACATCTGCTGAGACTCACTATATGTTGTTGCTTACAACATAAGACAATTTCTTTCATCTTTCAGGAGTGTTGCAATGACGCCCACGCCCACCCCCGCCGACAAGTTCTCCTTTGGCCTTTGGACCCTTGGCTGGGCCGCTCAGGACCCCTTCGGTGGACCCACCCGTCCCCCGCTCGACAACCCGGCCGCGATTCGCAAGCTGGGCGAACTCGGCGTGTGGGCCATCACGTTCCACGACGATGATGTGTTCCCGTTCGGTAGCTCGGATGCCGTGCGCCAGAAGGCCATCGATGACCTCAAGGAAGCGTGCTCCGATTCCGGCGTGATCGTGGAGATGGTCACCACCAACCTCTTCTCGCACCCCGTCTTCAAGGACGGCGGCTTCACGTCCAACGACCGCGACGTGCGCCGCTTTGCGCTGCGCAAGGTGCTCCGCAACATCGACCTCGCCGCCGAGCTCGGCGCCAAGACGTTTGTCATGTGGGGCGGCCGCGAGGGCGCGGAGTACGACAGCGCCAAGGACATCCACGCCGCTCTGGAGCGTCTGCGCGAGGCCGCCAACTTCCTTGGCGACTACGTCACGGACAAGGGCTACGACATCAAGTTCGCGCTTGAGCCCAAGCCCAACGAGCCCCGTGGCGACATCCTGCTCCCCACGCTTGGCCACGCGATTGCGTTCATCGACTCGCTTGAGCGCCCCGAGCTGGTTGGCCTCAACCCCGAAGTTGGCCACGAGCAGATGGCGGGCCTCAACTTCACCGCCGGCATCGCACAGGCGATGTTCCACGGCAAGCTCTTCCACATTGACCTCAACGGTCAGCGCGGCATCAAGTACGACCAAGACCTGGTCTTTGGCCACGGCGACCTGCACAACGCGTTCTCCCTGGTAGACCTGCTGGAGAACGGCTCGCCCAACGGCGGACCCAAGTACGATGGCGCGCGTCACTTTGACTACAAGCCCTCGCGCACAGAAGACGAGAACGGTGTTTGGGACTCGGTCAAGGCCAACATGTCGATGTACCTCATGCTCAAGGAGCGCGCCCTTGCGTTCCGCGCTGACCCCGAGGTCCAGGAGGCCCTGGAGGCCGCCCGCGTCTACGAGCTTGGCCAGACCACGCTCGGCGATGGCGAGACCGCAGACCAGTTCATCGGCGACCGCTCGGCATTCGAGGACTTCAACCCCGACGCCTACTTTGGCGGCAAGGGCTTTGGCTTTGTGCGCCTGCAGCAGCTGGCCACCGAGCACCTCATGGGTGCTCGCGGCTAACGCTCGCGCACGGTACAAGAGTCGCTGGGGAAGGGCACGCAATGACGCTGGTTGCTGGTGTGGACTCGTCCACTCAGAGTTGCAAGGTCGTGATTCGCGACCTCGAAACCGGCGCCGTTGTGCGCTCCGGCCGCGCCTCGCATCCCGACGGCACGGAAGTGGCGCCATCCCATTGGTGGACGGCGCTGCTTGTCGCGATCGCCGATGCGGGCGGTCTCGACGACGTCGCGGCCATCAGCGTCGGCGGCCAGCAGCACGGCATGGTGGCGCTCGACGCAGACGGCAATGTGGTCCGCGATGCCCTGTTGTGGAACGACACTCGTTCCGCACAGGCAGCGCGGGACCTCATCGCCGAGTTCGGTGCGGAGGCTCTTGCGGAGCGCACCGGCCTGGTGCCAGTGGCGAGCTTCACTTCAACCAAGCTGCGCTGGCTGCGTGACAACGAGCCAGAGAATGCGGCTCGGGTTGCCGCCGTTGCACTCCCCCATGACTGGCTCACGTGGCGGCTCAGGGGCTACGGCCCCGCGTCCGAGTCCACGCTTGGTCCGGACCTTGAGGCCCTCACCACAGACCGGTCTGACGCTTCGGGAACGGGTTACTGGAACCCAACCACCGGCGAATATGACCTCAATCTCCTCTCCGCCGCGCTCGGGCATGGCGCCTTCCTGCCGCGAGTGCTCGGGCCGGCGGAGAGTTCAGGCACGGTGCACGCGTCCTTCGCCGCGAGCGAGCCCATCCTTGGGCCCGGCGCAGGCGACAACGCCGCAGCTGGCCTTGGACTCGGTGCCGCCGCGGGTGACGTGGTGGTGTCGATCGGCACCTCGGGCACGGTATTCGCCGTCACTCCCCAGCCAATTCGCGACGCTACCGGCACCGTCGCGGGATTTGCTTCTGCCTCCGGAGACTTCCTACCCCTGATCGCCACCCTCAACGCCGCGCGCGTCCTTGACGCCTTTGCGCACATTCTCGGTGTAGATCACGATGAGCTGAGCCGCCTCGCGCTTGCCGCCGAACCAGGCGCGGGCGGCTCTTCACTTGTGCCCTACTTCGAGGGTGAGCGCACCCCGAACTTGCCGCACGCCACCGCCTCTCTTATGGGCCTCACGCTCGCGTCCATGACTCGAGAGAACCTTGCACGCGCCGCTTTTGAGGGCATGCTGTGCGGGCTTGCGGACGGCATGGACGCCATTCGCGGTTTGGGTGTCACGGCCCGACGCGCGCTCATCGTTGGCGGCGCCGCCCAGTCTCCCGCCCTTGCGCAAGTAGCGGCCCAGGTTTTCGACGTTCCGGTGGAGATCCCGGAGCCCGGCGAGTACGTGGCCGCCGGCGCGGCGGTGCAGGCGGCGTGGGCGCTTACTGGTTCCCGGCCCAACTGGCCGCTTGCCATCTTTGCTGCCCCCGCGCAAGACGTGAAACCCGGCATCCGCGAGGCTTACGCCAAGTCGCAGGCAACCTACGGCGTCTAGCCCGCTGGCGGTGCCGTGGACTCGCGCACAATGAGCTCCGTTGGCATGCGCAAGTGAGTGTCACGCTCAGTGCCAGCAAGGATCTCTAGCAGCATCTCCATCGCCGCCTCGCCCATGGCGCCAAGGGGCTGTCTCACTGTGGTGAGCGCCGGCGTCACGAGAGCGGCCTGGGGAACATCATCAAAGCCAACTACGGACAGCTCGGCGGGCACGCTCAGGCCAATGACCTTCGCGGCGCCAAGGACACGGATAGCCGTGACGTCGTTGGCTGAGAAAATCGCGGTTGGCCGCTGTGGCAGAGAGAGCATGTCGAGCGCAATGGCTTCCGCGACGTCGGGGTCGTAGTGGGATTCGCGCACGTATGCTTCGGGAACCTCGAGGCCCGCCGCTGCCATGGCGTCGCGGTAGCCGTTCTCACGCAAGCGAGACGAATCCAGCTCGGTACGGCCGCCGATGAAGGCGATGCGCGAGTGGCCAAGTCCAATGAGGTGCTCCACGGCGGCGCGCGCGCCACCGTAGGAATCGGCGTCCACGGTTGGCACTTGGTTGGGGCCGTAGTGCGGGTCAATCGCCACAACGGGAACAATAAAGTTCACATTTGAGGTGGTTGGCGTCACAACAACGGCGCCGTCGATGAGCGTTCCGCCTAGCCGGGCGATGGATCGACGCTCCCAACCGTGGGTCTCGCCGCCGGCATGCGAGAGCAATTCCCAGTTGGTTCCGCGAGTGACGGTGGCGGCGCCCTTAATGATCTCGGTGGAGTATGGCTCAAAGTCCGCAACGAGGATTCCCAGCACGTTTGTGCTGGCAGATCGCAGACTCGCGGCCGACAGGTTACCCACGTAGCCGAGCTCGTCGATCACGCCCTGCACCAATTGAATGGTGTCCTTGGAGACGCCATAACGCGCGTTGACCACCTTGGAAACGGTGGCAACGGATACGCCTGCACGCTCGGCAACGTCAGACAGTTTGACGCGCGCCGCTGGGTTCATGGTCGCAATAGTATCCCGTTATCATCCGTAACGAAAACGTTATCGACAACGTTTGACATGCCACGGCGGCCGGTGCCAGACTTCCCGTGTTCGGCATAGATCAACGACGATCCGAAAGGACAATTCATGGCACACATGCGACGAATGGCCGCACTCGCGGCAATCGCTGCATCCTCCGCGCTGGTGCTCGCCGCATGCAGCGACTCGGGGGATACTCCCAGCACTCCCGGCGCCACCAACACTGGTGACTCCAGCACGCCCGTAGAACTCACCTGGTGGCACAACGCTGTCGCGGGTGACGACGGAGGCAACCCGCTCGGCGATTTCTGGCAGAAGGTTGCAGACGACTACACGGCACTCCACCCCAACGTCACGTTCAAGATCGAGCAGATCCAGAACGAAGACCTGCAGCGCACGCGTATCCCCACCGCGCTTCAGGCCGGTGACGCTCCTGACATCTTCCAGCAGTGGGGCGGCGGCGAGCTCGCAGCCCAGGTTGATGCTGGCTACCTGATGGACCTCAGCGAAGTTGACGCTGACGCCATCGCCAAGCTCGGTGGCGCAGTTGCTCCGTGGCAGTACCAAGACAAGACGTACGGCATCCCGTTCCAGTTCGGTGTGGAGGGTGTCTGGTACCGCAAGTCGCTGTTTGACCAGGCTGGCATCACCGCTGAGCCCACCACGATGGACGAACTCAACGCCGACGTGGCAAAGCTCAAGTCCGCCAACATCATCCCCATCGCGGTGGGTGCTGGCGACAAGTGGCCTGCAGCGCACTGGTGGTACAACTTCGCTCTGCGTTCTTGCTCCAAGGACGTCCTGCAGGGCGCTGGTACCTCGTTCGACTTCTCTGACCCGTGCTGGGTCCAGGCAGGTACGGACCTCCAGGCGTTCATTGACACCGACCCGTTCCAGCCTGACTTCACGTCAACGGCGGCTCAGACTGGCGCAACGTCGTCCGCTGGCCTCGTTGCCACGGGCAAGGCAGCCATGGAACTCATGGGTGCATGGAACCCGTCTGTTTACGCAGGCTTCGCTGAAGGCGACGACGCCAAGGCTGCTCTCTCGGCAGACCTCGGCTGGTTCCCGATGCCGGCAACTGCTTCCGGTCAGGGCGACCCCAGCGCCGCTCTTGGTGGCGGTGACGGATTCAGCTGCTACGTTGACGCTCCCCCGGAGTGCGCGGACTTCCTCGCGTACGTCGCGAGCGACGAGGTGCAGACGGCGTTTGCCGCTACGGGAATTGGCCTCCCCGCCAACCCCGCAGGTGCTAGCGCAGTGACCGACCCGGTGCTCCAGGAGCTCGCGGCCGTCAACAGCTCCGCTGCGTACGTGCAGCTGTGGCTCGACACGACCTTCGGTCCTAACGTTGGTGGCGCAATGAACGATGGCATTGTTGGCATCTTCGGCGGCACCACCACGCCTCAGGGTGTGGTTGACGGTATGACCGCAGCAGCGGCAACGCAGTAGCAACCCCTAGAGATATAAGAAAGCGAGGCTCCGCGTGACAACGATGGAGACCTCGGGCATGGGGAGGGGCCCCGTCGGCGATACGTCGTCGGCGGGGCCCCGCACCGTGAGCCCGAAAGTTGAAGCGCAACGCCGCGCAGACAATCGCCGCAAGTGGAGCGAGATCGCTCTGTTTACCGGCCCGGCGCTGGTGCTGTTCCTAGTGTTCGTGGTGTTCCCTGTTGCCTCGGCAATGCGGTACAGCCTCTACAAGTGGAACGGCGTCAAGAAGTTCTCTGAGGCCGAGTTCATCGGCTTTGAGAACTACGCGCGGGCCTTGTGGGGCGGCAGCGACCCCGCTACCCGCCAAGCCTTCAAGACGGCGTACAGCCAGCCGTTCTGGGACGCTTTGGGCCACAACTTCCTCATCATCTTCTTGTCGATGGCCATTCAGTTGCCTCTCGCGCTGATCGTCGCCCTCGTGCTCAACCGCAAGTTCCCCGGACGCAGCTTTGTGCGCGTCGTCATCTTTGCCCCGTACGTCATCAGCGAAGTCATCGCGGGTGTCATGTGGTTCATCATCTTTGACCCCCAGGGCATCGCCACCCACTTTGTGGAGGCGATTGGCCTCCATCCTCCGGAGGGCGGATGGTTTGAGGATCAGACGTGGGGCTTCTGGACCGTCTTCTTCATTGTGACCTGGAAGTACCTTGGCCTCGCCATCATCCTGTTCCTTGCAGGCTTGTCCGGCGTGCAGCAGGAACTCCAAGAGGCCGCATCGATCGACGGCGCCAGCTGGTGGCAGGTTCAGTGGCGCATTAACGTGCCGCTCATTGGCCCCACCATCCGCATCTGGGCATTCCTGTCCATCATCGGATCAATCCAGCTGTTCGACATGGTGTGGGTGCTCAACCGCGGCGGTACCACGGGTCAGTACGCCACCATTGCTTCGTTCATGACGCAGATTGGCTTCTTCCGCCACGATGTTGGCTTTGGATCCGCCATCGCCGTGATCATGTTCGTGATCTCCCTCGTTGTCGCAACCGCATACATGCTCACCGTGTTGCGCCGTGACAACGCCGACGCCGATTTGTCGAGGTGACCACCATGTCTGCCACCACCCTTAACGAAGCACCCCCAAGCGTCCCCACGCAAGGGCGGGGCGCCGTAACGAAGGCCCCTCGCGGCAAGTCAAAGCTCGATGGCGGCGTCATCATCGCCATCGTGGTTGGCCTCGCCGGCGTTGCTCTCACCCTTGGTCCGATCCTGTACCTGCTCTTGGGCGGCTTCCGCACCCAACAGAACCTGGCGTCGGACCCTGTTGGCCTCCCGGACCCGTGGGTTTGGGCCAACTACCTGGACATCCTCAAGGCTGGCCTCTTCTGGCGTCAGCTGCTCAACTCCACCGTGGTGGCGCTGGGCACAACGATCGGCGTGGTGCTGTTCGGCACCATGGCCGCCTACCCGCTCGCTCGCTACCGCTACCGCGGCCGCGAACTCATGTACCTCATCTTTGCAGCGGGCCTAATGTTCCCGCTGACGGTTGCGGTGCTCCCCCTCTATTACATCCTTCGCCAGTTTGGCCTCGTGGGCACGTTGTGGGGCCTCATCATCCCGCAGATCGCGTTTGCGCTGCCTCTCACGGTGGTCATCATGCGGCCCTTCTTGCGAGCCATTCCTCGCGAGTTGGAAGAGGCGGCGTTCGTAGACGGCGTCACGCGGGTTGGCTTCTTCTTCAGGATTGTCATTCCGCTTGCGCGCCCCGGCATGATCACGGTTGGCGTGCTCGCGTTCATTGGTTCATGGAACGCATATCTGCTGCCACTGCTACTCCTAACGGGGCCGCAAGAGGGCATGACTCTGCCACTCGGCGTGACAGCGTTCCAGGGCCAATATTCCTCGGCCACCACGCTCATCATGGCCTACACGGCCCTGTCGATGCTCCCCGCTCTCGCGTTCTTCTTGCTGCTCGAGCGCCGCATCGTTGACGGTCTGTCCGGCGCGGTCAAGGGCTGAACAATGACGACCATGCACCCTGGCACCGCCGTGCCCACAGCAGCCCAGGAGGGGCGAGTTGAGGCGCTCATCGCTGCGATGACGCCACGCGAGAAACTCGCGCAACTCGTGGGACTGTGGCAAGACGAGGCCGGAGACGTTGTGGCTCCCCTGCAGGGCCAGCAGGTGGCGACGTTGGGCCTGGAGGAGGCCATGGCAGACGGCCTTGGCCACATCACCAGGGTCTACGGCACCAACCCGGTGGAGCCCGACGACCGGGCGGCGTGGCTATGGTCAATCCAGCGCGAGCTCGTCACGAAGACCCGCCACGGCATCCCTGCGATTGTTCACGAGGAATGCCTAACGGGCTTTGCGGCCTGGAAGGCAGCCACGTTCCCCTCTCCGCCAGCGTGGGGCGCCACCTTTGCCCCCGAGTTGGTAGAGCAAATGGCGCGGGCCATGGCCTCCTCCATGCATGACCTAGGCGTGCATCAGGGCTTGGCCCCTGTGCTCGACGTAGTCCGTGACCCACGTTGGGGACGGACCGAGGAATGCATTGGCGAAGACCCCTACCTCGTGGGCGCCGTTGGCACTGCCTTTGTGCGCGGCATGCAAGGTGCCGGCGTGCACGCGACTCTCAAGCACTTTGTTGGTTACTCCGCTTCTGCGGCGGGCCGCAACTTTGGGCCCGTGCACGCAGGCCCGCGCGAGGTCGCGGATGAGCTCCTCATTCCGTTTGAGATGGCGGTCAAGGACGGCAATGTTCGCTCGATCATGCCCGCCTACACGCAGCTGGATGGTGTGCCAACGCACGCGGATCCCACCCTTCTCACGGAGGTGCTGCGGGAGCGCTGGGGGTTTGACGGCGTAGTTGTGGCCGACTACTTTGGCGTGGCCTTCCTCCACGTGCTGCATGGTCTCGCCACCGATTTGGGCGATGCCGCCGCACAGGCGCTGCTGGCCGGCGTGGACGTGGAGCTGCCGAGCGGCAACGCGTATCTAGACCCGCTCGAGGCGGCCGTAGCGGACGGGCGCGTGCCGATTGCGCTCGTGGACCGCGCCTTGGAGCGCGTGCTGCGCCAAAAGGAAGAGCTTGGCCTCCTGGACGAGAAGTTTGACGGTCCCTCGCCAACCGGCGTTGACCTGGACTCCCCCGAGCACCGCCGCATCGCGCGCGAGCTCGCGGACCGCTCCATCATCCTGCTCAGCAACAATGGCACGTTGCCGCTTGCGGCCACGTCCAAGGTGGCGCTCATTGGTCCCAATGCGTCCCGGCCCGCGGCACTCTTTGGTTGCTACTCGTTTGTGAACCACGTGCTCTCTCACCGGCCCGGATTCCCCATGGGCTTTGAGGCGCCGTCCGTGCACGAGGCGCTCGGCGACGTCATGTCCGTGACTTTCGCTGAAGGCTGCACCGTTGACGGCCTGGACGAATCCGGCATCCCCGCCGCGGTGGCTGCCGCCAAGGCCGCCGACGTTGCCGTGATCGTTGCCGGCGACCGCGCCGGTCTGTTTGGCCGGGGCACCTCCGGTGAAGGCTGCGACGTGGAGTCGCTCGAGCTTCCCGGCGTGCAGCGGCAGCTGATTGAGGCCGTCCTTGCGAGCGGTACCCCCGTGGTGCTGGTGTTGATGACCGGGCGTCCTTACGCCGTGGGCTGGGCGGTTGAGGCGTGTGCCGCCGTGCTCCAAACCTTCTTCCCTGGCGAAGAGGGAGGCAATGCGGTGGCGGGCGTCCTGACTGGGCGAGTGAACCCGTCGGGCCACTTGCCCATCACGATGCCGCGCTCAACGGGCGCCCAGCCCTACACCTACCTGCACTCCATTTTGGGCGGCGACGGCGACGTCACATCCGTTGGCACGGTGCCGGTACGGCCGTTTGGCTTTGGCCTCTCGTACACGTCATTTGAGTATTCGGATCTGGCTGTTGACGCGACCGTTGCGGCCCACGGCGAGGTCACCGCGAGCGTCACCGTCACTAATACGGGCGAGCTCGCTGGCGAAGACGTGGTGCAGCTGTACGTGCACGACGTCGTGGGCTCGGTTGCCCGCCCCATCGCGCAACTGGTTGGGTTCCAGCGGGTGGCGCTTGGCGTTGGTGAATCCGCAACCGTGACGTTCACTGTGCCCACGGCGCGCTTGGCGTTCTCCAATAGGGCGCTCGCGCGCGTGGTGGAGCCCGGCGAGTTCCAGGTGTGGGTTGGCAACGCGGAGACGCGGGAGGTCGAGGCCACGTTTGCAGTGGTGGGATCCGTGCACACGGTTGGCGAGGACGATCCCCGCTTGACCGCCACGAGCATCGCAACTTCTGGCATCGCTGCCTCCAGCCCGGTGGCGTGAGCCGGCACCAGTGAACGACACCGCCGCTAACAACGGTGCTGCACACCGCATCGGCTCCCTTGCAGTCACCGTGCGTCACTCGGACGGCACGGCCCTGCGCACTCCCGTGCAGGTAAGGCAGGCGTCCCACGACTTTGGGTTTGGCAACATCGGGTTTGAACTCATGGACGTGGCCACCGGCGTTGCGGAAGACACCACACTGGCCGACGCGTGGCTTGGGTTGTTCAATCAGGCCACCTTGGCTTTCTACTGGCGTGGTTTTGAGCCCGTAGAAGGCGCCCCTGACACCGAACGGATGCTCGCGGCCGCGCGCTGGTTTGCCGCCCGTGGCGTGAAGCTCAAGGGCCACCCGCTCGTGTGGCACACGTTGGCTCCGCAGTGGCTGCTTGGGCGTTCTGTGGACGAGGTGGAAGCCACGGTGCGCGCTCGCGTTACGCGCGACGTCACCGCCTTTGCGGGTCTCGTAGACCATTGGGACGCCATCAACGAAGCTGTCATCATGCCTCGCTTCACAGCCGAGGACAACGCGATCACACCCCTCGCGGTAGTCCGCGGCCGGGTGGAGATGGTGCGCCTCGCGGTGGAGACGGCTCGTGCTGCCAACCCCACCGCTCAATTGGTCCTCAACGACTTTCTGCTGACCCCCGAGTACGCGCACCTCATCGAGGAGTGCCTCGCGGCGGGAGTGGTTATTGATGCCATTGGCCTCCAGACCCACATGCACCAAGGCTTCCGCGGCGAGGAGCAGCTGGGCGAGATTCTGGACCTATTCGGAGCCTTTGGGTTGCCGCTGCAGTTCACGGAGCTGTCACTCGTCTCGGGCCATCTCATGCCAGCCGAGATCGTGGATCTGAATGATTACCAGGTGGATCACTGGCCCTCCACCCCGGAGGGCGAAACCCGTCAAGCCGACGAGGTGGAGCGCTTCTACCGCTTGGCCACCGCCCACCCACTCGTGGAGTCCGTCACGTATTGGGGGCTGTGCGATCGCGGGATGTGGCTGGGCGCGCCAGCAGGGCTGCTCCGCGTAGACGGCTCGCCAAAGCCCTCGTATGACGCGCTCAAGGCGCTGGTGCACGGCGAATGGTGGCAACACTCCGCAGAGGTCATGCCGTCTGCGGGTGGCATTGTCAACGTGAGCGGATGGGGCGGTGACTACGTCATTGATGCCCGCAACGGGGAGAGCGCCACGGTGCACGTGGAAGCCGGCGCCACAGGCGCCGTAGAGGTTGTGCTCTGTTAGTGCTCTGTTAGTGCTCTGTTAGTGCTCTGTTAGTGCTCAGTTAGAGCGCGCCAACGGGAAGCGTGAACTCCCATCCGTCGGCGACTGCTTCGTCGATGAACCGCCGAACGGCCTCTACGGTGCCTCCCCGATCCCCGCCGCCATCATGGCAAAGCAGCAACTGCCCGCGGGTCAGCGACTCCCACAGCCGCGCCTCGAGAACGTCCGGATCCTGCTCGGCCCAGTCGCCGATGTGGTTGATGACGTCGAGCGGCTGCATACCCAACTCCACCGCCACCTCGCATGTCACTCCCCACGAGCCGTTAGGTGCGCGCCAGTAGGGCACGGGTGCCTGCGGCACCACCGCGCGAATGATCTCGAGGTTTGCGAGCATGTCCGCGCGCACCTGCTCGGCTGTCCACTCCCCCATGTCCGCAAAGCTCGTGGAGTGATTGCACAGCACATGACCCTCGGCAACGATGCGACGCAACACCTCGGCGCCGCTCAGCCCCTCTGCGCCACGTGTTTCGATGCATTGGCCGATGACGGCAAACACCGCGCGGATGCCGCGGTCCGCGAGGATGTCCAGCAGGGCGTTCGTATCCGCGCCGTTGGGTCCGTCGTCAAAGGTCAGTGCGGCCACGAGCCCCTCGCCTTGCGCAGCGCGCACCGGCGTGGTGGTGAGTTCCCAGGTCATGCCTCAAGTCTGACAGGGGAACGCCGTGCCCGGACACTGTTTCCAACCATCCCCTGCACCCATCCCCTGCACCCATCCGCTGCACCCATCCGCTGCACCCATCCGCTGCACCCGTCCCCTGCACCCGTCCCCTGCACCGGTCCCCTGCACCCGTCCCCTGCACCCGTCCCCTGCAACCATGCGCTGCACCCATGCGCTGGGCGCACGCGGATCAGGGAACGTCTGCGGCGACCTCGTTGGATTGCGCTGGCCGATGCTCTCGGATGTAGGTGAGTGCCCCACGGCCCCCGGGCGTGAGGAAGGCAAGCGCCGCAACGATGAACGTCAACGACCCCGTGATGATGAGCACCGACTCCACGGAGATGACGTTTGCGAGGGGTCCAAACACCACCATGCCGATGGGCATCGAGACGGCACCCACGATGCTCACAAAACCGAACACGCGACCCAGCCGCTCGGGCTCCACTGATTCCTGCAGCACCGTGAAGCTGGGGGTGGCGAAGAACGGGATCGTGACGCCAACCAGGAACATGACGGCAAGAAATACCCACAGCGTCGGAGAGAGACCAAGGCCCACGGTAAGCGCTCCTATGGTCACGGTGGACCCAATGATGAGCGTGGTGCGCTGGAAACGGTCGCCCCACGCCGCCACCACGCCGCCCGCGATCAACATGCCTACGGAAAAGGCGATCTCGAGCGCGGTGAGCTTCCACACTTCGTCGCCAAAGGAGCGCACCACCATGAGCGGCGTGAGCATTGACGGCGCGGCGGCCAACACCATCACGCCACCAAAAAGCCACAGCAGCCACTTCACAAAGGGGTGCCCGGCTACGTAGCGGACGCCTTCGCGGAGGTCATCAAAGTACCCGCCTTGCTCCTCGCCGCGCGCCACAGCCTTGAGGGGAATGAGCGCGAGCAGCCCAATGCCGATGATGGCAGTGACCACATCTACGAAGAAGATGTACTCAAGGTCCCAATTGGCGTAAAGGACGGCCGCGATGGCCGGCGCGATGATCATCATCGCGGACTGAATGGTGCCGTTGATGCCGTTGATCCGCAAGAGCTTTTCTTGCGGCACAATCTGCGGCAGGGCGGCGCTGACCGCCGGCGCTTGTATGCCCGCACCAGCGGAACGCAAGGCGAGCACGGCAAAGATGAGCCACAGCGAATCGATGCCGCTCAGCATCAGGAGCGCAAGCGTGAGCGTGGCGATGGCGATGGCGGCGTCGGCGCCCATGATGAGGAACTTGCGGTTGTGACGATCCGCCCACACACCGCCAAAGATGGAGATGACAGCTTGCGGCAGGAAGCCAAACACGATGGAGAGCGCCAGTATGGTGCCGTCTTTGGTGGTGAGCGTCAGATACCAGAGCACCGCATACTGCACTAGCGAGGAACCGAACAGCGACACGGTCTGCCCGCCAAGAAACAGGGAGATGTTCCGCACCCAGGCGCGATCATCGACTGCTGGAGCTTCCGGGGTCATCCGGACATTGTGCCGCAAGGCACTGACACGCGCGGGGCGAGCGAAACTCCGCTGCGGCTAAGCCGCTAGCCCTCGACCCCAGCGCGCGCCAAGATGATCTCCCGCACGCGCCCGGCATCGGCCTGGCCGCGCGTGGCCTTCATGACCGCGCCAACGATCGCGCCAACGGCCGCGAGTTTGCCTTCGCGGATCTTGTCGAGAACATCCGGCTGAGCGGCGAGCGCCTCGTCAACGGCCGACTCAAGCGCACCATCGTCGGAGACAACAACGAGTCCGCGCGCCTCCACCACTTGCGAAGGCGAACCTTCGCCCGCGAGCACTCCCTCAAGCGCCTGGCGAGCCAACTTGTCGTTGATGGTGCCAGCCTCGACCAGGCCCTGCAGTTGGGCAATGTCTTTCGCGGTAACCGGCAAGGCGGTCAGCTCCACTTCGCGCTCGTTGGCGACGCGTGCCAACTCACCCATCCACCACTTGCGCGCGGCCTGAGCGGACGCACCAGCGGCGATGGTGGAAGCGATGAGGTCCATGGCATCAGCCGCGACCACGTCCCGCATCTCGAGTTCGCTGAAACCCCACTCCTCACGCAACCGCGCGCGCAGCTTGGCGGGGTGTTCGGGGATCGTGCCGCGCAACTGCTCCACCCACGCGCGCGCAGGTTCCACCGGCAAGAGGTCCGGCTCGGGGAAGTAGCGGTAGTCTTCGGCTTCCTCTTTGGAGCGGCCCGGAGTGGTGGACATCGTGTCCTCGTGCCAGTGGCGCGTCTCTTGGACCACGGACTGACCCGCGAGCAACAGCTGAGCCTGACGGCTCGCCTCGTGGTGAATAGACCGCTCGATGGCGCGCAGCGAGTTAACGTTCTTGGTCTCCGAGCGCTTGCCGAACGGAACCGCGGACTGTGCCGCAGCGTCGGCCGCTTTGGGGCGCAGCGACAAGTTGACGTCTGCGCGGAGGCTCCCCTGCTCCATGCGGCCGTCGCTGATGCCAAGCCCGCGCACGATGTCGCGAATGGTGGCCACGTACGCGCGCGCCACCTCGGCGGTCCGCGCGCCCATGCCCTCGATGGGCTTGGTCACGATCTCCACGAGCGGCACCCCGCCGCGGTTGTAATCAACGAGCGAGTAGTCGGCTCCCTGGATGCCGCCGGTGCCGCCAACGTGCGTGTTCTTGCCCGCGTCCTCTTCCATGTGCGCGCGCTCGATCTCGATGGTCACCACCACACCGTCGTCGAGCACCACGTCCACGGCTCCCTCAAAGCAAGTGGGCTCGTCGTATTGCGAGATCTGGTAGTCCTTGGCGAGGTCCGGGTAGAAGTAGTTCTTGCGCGCAAAGCGGCTGGACTCGCGAATCTGGCATCCGAGAGCCAGGCCCAAGCGGACTGCCGATTCCACCGCCTTGCCATTGGTCACCGGCATGGAGCCAGGCAGGCCAAGGCATACCGGGCACACGTGGGTGTTGGGTTCGCCGCCAAACTCGTTGAGGCAACCGCAGAACATCTTGGTTTTGGTGTTGAGCTCCACGTGGACCTCAATGCCAAAAACGGGATCGAAAGCCGCCACAGCGTCGGCATAAGTAAGGTTACTCACTTTGCCACCTCCGCAGTGCTAGTGGGTAGAGCCGGGGCTTGCGCCGTCAAGGGGCCTCCCCAGTCGCGAGTGAGGAGCGCCTCCATGGCACCGCCAATCCGGTACAGCCGCACGTCCTCGTGTGCCGGGGCAAGGATCTGGAAGCCAACGGGCAGGCCGTCCTCGGGCGCAAGTCCGGCAGGCAACGACATGCCAGGGATGCCGGCAAGGTTTGCCGGGATGGTGGCAACGTCGTTGAGGTACATCGCCAAGGGATCGTCGATGCGCTCGCCAAGCTTGAACGGCGTGGTGGGCGTGGTGGGCGAAACCAGCACATCTGCCTGCTCAAACGCTGCAGTGAAGTCCCGCTGGATGAGCGTGCGCACGCGCTGTGCGGAACCGTAATACGCGTCGTAGTACCCCGCGCTCAGCGCGTAGGTGCCCAGAATGATGCGGCGCTTCACCTCGTCGCCAAACCCAGCGGCGCGCGTGGCAGCCATGGTGCGTTCCACGGTCTCGCGCTCAACGCGCAGTCCAAAGCGCACACCATCAAACTTGGCGAGGTTGCTCGATGCCTCCGCGGGCAGAATCAGGTAGTACGCGGCGAGCGCGTACTCAAACGACGGGCAACTCACCTCAACCACGGTGGCGCCGGCTCCGCGAGCGGCGTCGAGGGCCTCCTCGAATCGCTGCCGCACGCCGTCTTGGTATCCCTCGCCCCCCAGTTCGCGGATCACACCAATGCGCACACCACTCAAATCGCCCGACGCTCCCTCAAGTGCCGCAGAAACGGCACCAGGGATTGGCTCACGCAAGGACGTGGCGTCGTGAGGATCGTGGCCCGCCATTACCTCGTGAAGCAAAGCGGCGTCGAGCACGGTGCGCGCACAGGGGCCCAGTTGGTCGAGCGACGAGGCCAACGCGATGGCGCCGTACCGCGACACTCCCCCATAGGTGGGCTTCACGCCCACCGTGCCGGTGACGGAGGCGGGCTGGCGGATAGAGCCGCCCGTGTCCGAGCCGATCGTGAGCGGCGCCTCAAACGCTGCGAGCGCAGCGGCGGAGCCGCCACCAGAGCCACCCGGGATGCGGTCGAGGTCCCACGGATTGTGCGTGGGGCCAAATGCGGAGTGGTCGGTTGACGAGCCCATCGCGAACTCGTCCATGTTGGTTTTGCCGAGGATGGGCATGCGCGCCTCGCGCACCTTGCGCGTGACGGTGGCGTCGTACGGAGGGATCCAGCCTTCGAGGATGCGAGAGCCGGCGGTGGTTGGCAGCCCCTTGGTCACGAGCACGTCCTTGATGCCAATGGGCACGCCCGCGAGACGGGGCAGGGACACACCCGCGGCACGGTCGGCGTCTACGGACTCGGCCGCGGCGAGAGCGCCCTCCGCATCTACGTGGAGAAACGCGTGCACGGGTCCATCAACAGCCGCGATGCGATCCAAGTGAGCCTGCGTGAGCTGACTGGACGTGACCTCGCCAGCCGCCAAAGCGTCGGCCATCTGTGCCGCCGTTGACCGGACTGCCTGCTCCGGCAGGCTCCAGTCGGTCACGCCTCCTCCCCAAGGATCTGGGGAACGCGAAAACGTCCATCCTGCGCTTGGGGTGCTGCCGCGAGCGCCTCGGCGGGGGCGAGGGATTCGTCAACCACGTCGTCGCGCTCCACATTCGCCATGGGAATGGGGTGGCTCGTTGCCGGCACATCCGGGCCCGCAACGGACTCGAGTGTGGCAACGGCGTCGACTATTGCGGACAGCTGGCCGGAGAGCCGGTCAAGGTCGTCATCGGTCATGTCGATACGGGCGAGCACCGCAAGGCGCGCCACATCGGAACGTTCAAGCGCGGACATGCGGCAAGTCTAGCGGCGACGGCCCGTCACTAAACCGGCCGCGACATGTCCCACGAGTAGCCGAGCAAATGCACCTCGCCCGCCCCAGCGTCGGGCACGTGATCGATAGGTGTCACCGTGCCGTCGGGGTTGTCTCGCACTACCCAATCGAGATCCTCGCGCCTAACAAAGCCCAGCCGCTCGTAGAGGCGGTGCGCGGCGTGCATCGATTCCATGGTCGACAGCACAATTCCCCTTGCGCCACCCTCCAGCGCAAGACGCACTCCCGCGAGCGTGAGTTCCTTGCCAATGCCGCGGCCGCGCTCCATGGGCGATACCGCGAGCATTCGCAACTCATACTCGCCGTCGCCCGCGCGCTCGATGAACGGGCTCTTTGGCGGTACCACGGTCAGAGTGCCCACGATGGGGCCTTCGCCGCCCTCGCCGTCTGCCATCGCCAACAGAATGGCCTTGGCGGCACGAGCGTGGGCGTCGCGCAGCGCCGGCACGTAGGGGTGCGCGGCGTCTACGAGGGCGTCGGACAGATACGCGAGCGCAGTGAGTGCACCCACCTCGGCGAGCCGCGATTGCTCGTCCGAGCCGATGACCCGAATGGTGCCCGTCATTCCGTCCCCTTTGCTTGGCATGTCTTCCCAGCACGTCCAATGTACCCAGGCGCGCAAGGCCGACGCTACCGCGACCTTCGCGAGGAATGTTGCGGTTTGGCCCGCGCACGGTGGGCACGCGGCAATAGGCTCCCCTTGAAGAAGGAGGCGCCATGACCGCGACCACCGAAGCCCCCACGTCGGGCGGATTTCTCGACAAGATCGAGAAGCTTGGGAACAAGGTTCCCAATCCCACCATCATGTTCGTCTATCTCATTGGCTTTGTGGCGCTGCTCTCCGCCGCCCTCGCGTGGGCCAACGTTTCCGTGACCGACGACGTGGTCACCCAAGTGCCAAAGACCGAGTTGCAGCACATCAACGCCGCGCTCGGCGGGATGATCGTGCCGTGGGACCTCACCACCCAGGAGGCCGTGGAGCTTCCGGAATACGTGGTGAGCACGGTGGAGATTCCCGTGCGGTCCCTGCTCTCGAGCGACGGCATCGAGATGTTCTTCTCCAGCTTCGTTGACAATTTTGCCGGGTTTGGCGTGGTGGCCGTGGTGCTCATCGCGATGGCTGGCGTTGGTGTGGCTGAGCATGCGGGGCTCATGGGTGCGCTCATCCGCAAGATCGTCAAGGTGGCACCCGCGAAGATACTTGCCTTTCTGCTGATCTTTGTTGGCGTGGTGTCGTCCGTGGCGAGCGACGCGGGCTACCTGATCCTGATACCGCTCGCCGCCGCGGCATTCCTCTCCGTTGGGCGAAATCCGCTCGCCGGCATGGCGGGCGCGTTCGCTGGCGTTGGCGCGATCTTTGGCGTCAATCTGCTCATCACACCCGTGGATTCCATGCTGACCGAGATCACCAACGAGACCCTGCCCACGGGTTCGGCGCCCCTAGACGTGACAGCCAACTTCTACTTCTCGATTGTCTCCTCGATAGTGCTCGCGATTGTGGCCACGTGGGTGACCGTCAAGGTGGTGGAGCCGCGCCTTGGGCATTACACGCCGCCGCCCGGCTCGGGTCTCAACCCCGACGACGAGGTTGACGAAGCCGCCGAGGCTCGCGGCCTCAAGTACTCGCTGTGGGCGCTCGTTGCGGTAGTGATTGTGGTGCTCGCCCTGTCGCTGCCGCCCAACGCACCGCTGCGCGACAACGCCACGGGAGAGCTCATTGGCGCCACGCCATTCATGGCGAGCCTTATTTTCATCATCTCGCTCGCGTTTCTGTTCTGCGGCATTGCCTACGGCCGCGGCGCGGGCACCCTGCGCGGCGGCGACGCCACCGTGAACGCCATCGCCAAAACGTTCGGCTCGCTGGGCGGGCTGCTGGTGATGTTCGTGATGATCGCGCAATTCATTGCGCTGTTTTCCTGGTCCAACCTGCCCACGGTGGCCGCCGTTGAGGTGGCTCAGGTTCTAGAGAATGCCAACGTTCCGGCGATCATCCTGCTGGTGCTGTTCATCGTCGTAATTGTGGTGCTAGACATCATCTTGCCTGGTGTGGTGCCCAAGTGGGCCATCTTTGCGCCCATCTTTGTGCCGATCTTTGCGCAACTCGACGTGGCGCCGCAGACTCTGCTCGCGGCCTACCGCGTTGGCGACTCCCCCATGAACGTGCTGACGCCGCTCATGGTCTATCTGCCGTTCATCGTCACCGTTGCGCAGCGCTACAAAAAGGATGCGGGCATCGGCACCATCATTGCGCTCATGATTCCTTACACCGTGTGGATTCTGGTGGCGTGGACGGCGCTGTTTGTTGGCTGGTTTGCGCTTGGGATTCCGTGGGGCCCGGGCGCGCCCGTCCATAGTTAGGTGCCCGACGCCGTGGCCCGGTGCCGTACTCAGCGCACTTAGGGCAACTACAGCACTTTCAGCGCTGGCCTCGCCTACAGCACCGTGCGGCGGTGTCCCTGGATTGCAGCCGCCAGGATGGCGTCAATTGCGAACGCAGATGACCGCGCGAGTTGGATCTGGTCTGGCGCGAGCAGCCATTGCACTTGCAGCCCATCCATGACCGCGATGATGCTCGCCGTGGCGAAGTCCAGTTCTTTAGGAAGCGGCGGATCTTTGGGATCGCAGATCTCTCCCAATGCCTCGCGGATCTGGCAGCGCAGAGTCGCGTAGCGCTCGCGGAAGAATTCCTTGGCGGGGTGGTCCGCGGTCACCGACTCCGCGGAGAGCACGGCGAACGCCTGGACAATTCCGGGACGAGCCTCATTGAGCGTTGCGGTTGTGACGAGATGCCGGAAGAGATCTAGGCCGCCAGGAATGTGGTGCCCTTCGAGGTGCTCAACATCGGTCTCGTCACGGTACTCCAGCACCTCAAGAAGCAATTGGTCCTTGGAGCCAAAGTGGTGCAGCACGCCCGGGTGCGTCATTCCCACGAGATCACCGATCTCGGCGAGAGAGCCCTTGCTGTAGCCCTTGGAGCCAAAAACCTCCGTGGCGGCACGCAAAATCTCCCGATGCTTGCGCGCCGTAGCCTCACGCGGCTTTGCCGCACGCGTAACGTTTCGTCCTGCCATGGCCCATACCTTAGCGCTACCTACACCAGGGCGCTGGGCCCGCCCTCAAGCAACGCCACAAACTGGGCTTCGGTGAGAGTGCGCACGCCGAGTTGCTCTGCTTTGGCTGCCTTGGAGCCCGCGTTGGCGCCCACCACCACGTAGTCCGTGTTCTTGGAAACGGAGCTGGCGGACTTACCTCCGCGGCTCACGATTGCCTCGGTCACGGAGTCGCGCGTGAATCCCTCGAGCGAGCCCGTGGCAACCACGTTGAGTCCTGCAAGCGTCTGGGGTGTGGACTCGTCTCGCTCGTCTTCCATGCGCACACCGGCTGCCGCCCACGCGTCAACGATCGCCGCGTGCCACGGGACGTCAAACCACGCGCGCACGGACTCGGCGATCACGGGGCCAACGCCGTCAACGGCGGCAAGCTCATCCAGGGAGGCGGACCGCACCTGGGGCAGCGAGCCGAACGCCGCCGCGAGCGCTCGCGACGCCGTTGGCCCCACATGACGAATGCTGAGCGAGACGATGACGCGCCAGAGCGGTTGAGCCTTGGAAATCTCTAGGTTGGCGAGGAGCTTTGCTCCGTTCGCGGACAAGTCCCCGGCCTTGGTCTGGAAGAGCGGCACACGCAGCAACTCTTCCGCCGTGAGTGCAAAGAGCCCGGCCTCATTCGCGAGCACCCCTGACTCGACGAGGGCGGCGGCGGCCTTGTCCCCCAAGACCTCAACGTCGAGCGCGCCACGCGATCCAATGAACGCGATGCGGTCCACAATCTGCGCTGGGCAGAACTCGCTGTTGGGGCAGCGCAAGTCCTTGTCGCCCGCCTTTTGCTGCGCCAATTTGGTGCCGCACGCGGGGCACACGGCGGGCATGACCCATTCGGTTTCCTTGCCGGTGCGCGCGGCGACTACGGGACCCACAATCTCGGGGATGACGTCCCCTGCCTTGCGCAGCACCACGGTGTCGCCAATGAGCACGCCTTTGCGCTTGACCTCATGCGCATTGTGGAGCGTAGCGTGCGTGACCGTTGAGCCGGCAACTGTCACGGCAGTCATGACGCCGTACGGAGTCACGCGGCCCGTGCGGCCAACGTCAACACGGATGTCTTCCAGCACCGTGTGGACTTCCTCTGGCGGGAACTTGTAGGCGATGGCCCACCTCGGAGCCCTGCTCGTGGACCCAAGCCCCGCCTGCACCGCGCGGTCGTTGACCTTGAGCACTGCGCCGTCTATCTCATGGATGAGATCGTGCCGCTTGGCCTCAAGGTCGCGGAGATACGCTTCCGCCTGTTCCACGCTGTCTACGACCTTGGCGAGTGCCGTCACGGGCATGCCCCACGAGGAAAGCACCTGGTAAATACCGTCTTGAGTGTTGAGCCTGGAATCGGGCTTCGTGCCCCCCCACTCGAGCGCTCCGAGCGCATAGGTGGTGACCGCGAGCGGCCGGCTCGCGGTGACGCGCGGATCCTTCTGACGCAGCGAGCCCGCCGCCGTGTTGCGCGGATTCGCATAGGGAGCTTTGCCGTCTTCAAGGAGCGCCTCGTTCAACGCCTGAAACGCCGCGACCGGCAAATACACTTCGCCGCGAATCTCCACGAGCGCTGGCGTGGAATCGCCCTGCAGCGTGTGGGGCAATCCCTCAATGGTCATGACATTCGCGGTCACGTCCTCGCCCATGGTGCCGTCGCCGCGCGTCACGCCCTGCGTGAGCACGCCGTCTTCGTAGGTGAGGGAGATGGACAGGCCATCGATCTTGGGCTCACACACAAAGGCGAGCCCCGCGCCCCGCGCGGAGTCAACGTCCTTGGAGACCCGCACCAGCCATGCCTCTACGTCCGCAATGGAGAAGGCGTTGTCGAGGCTCATCATCCGCTCACGGTGCTTGACCGATGCGAATCCGGTAGCCACCGCCCCTCCCACGGTCTGCGTGGGACTGTCTGGCGTGGCGAGTTCGGGATAGTCGGCCTCGAGCGCTCGCAACTCGCGTTCCAACGCGTCGTACTCGGCATCGGAGACCGTGGGGGCGTCGGCCTCGTAATACGCGTGGCGGTGCGCCTCGATCTCCTGGATGAGTTCTTGGTGCCGCGCTCTGGGGTCTGTCACGTCACTATTCCATCACGAGGGACGGACATTGCGCCGTGAGCGGTTACGGTATCCGAATGCGGATTCACCTTGCGGGCGCGCTGGCACTGGTTGTGCTCACCCTCGCGGCCTGCACTCCTGACGCTGTGCCCACACCCACCGTCACCGTCACCGAGACGGCGCACACCGACACCACGGTCACGTTCACGCCAACGCCGGAAGTCGATCTCAATCTGGTGCCCAACCCTTATGCCCGGCCCGTGTCGCTGGGCACAGAGGTGCTGCCGCTGACCAAGAACGGTCTTGCCAAACCGGGCGAGACACCGCCTGAACTCGTCAATCGCCAGTTGGAACCTCGGCCGTCGCTGCCCGATCCCGATTCCGACGAGTGGTTCGTGACAATTTCCGAGGTCCCTGACGACGTCCTCGCGCGCTCCTCCTGGACCAAGAAGTGCCCCGTCAAGGCGAGCGAACTCTCCTACGTGGTGATGCCATTTTGGGGCTTCGACAACAAGCCGCACACGGGCGAGATGCTCATCAACGCCAAGTGGGCCACGAAGGTCTCCGGCGTCTTCAAGGTCATCTACGAGCACCGCTTCCCCATCGAGGAGATGCGTGTCACCACTGCGGACGAGGTGGGCGGCGATCACTTTGGCGACCAAAACGTGACGATCTCGTTCGAATGCCGCCGCACCACGGGCGGGTACACCACGTGGTCCGCGCACGCGAGCGGCCTCGCGCTCGACATCAACCCGTTCCAGAACCCGTGGGTCCGCAACGGCTTCATCTACCCAGAGCTCGCCACCGCGTACACCGACCGCACGTGGCTCCGCCCCGGGATGATCGAGACGCGACGCGACATCATCACGCAGTTCCAGAAGATCGGCTGGTCGTGGGGAGGCAATTGGGGCGTCTTCGACGACTGGATGCACTTCTCCGCCAACAACCACTGACGCCGCCAACCACTGACGCCGCCAACCACTGACGCCCATTGGCGACGGCGTGCCCCTATGGGTGCAGCACCGCGTATCTCAAGAAGACCCAGCCAGCGTCTATCTCCTGATGCTCCAGAAGCTCCAGTTGCGCCTCCACGCCGGCGGGCCACCAAGGGGTGCCACCGCCAACGGTGACGGGCACGATGTACCGAGCCACCTCGTCCACCTCACCCCATTCGAGCGCGAGTGCCGCAAGGCCCGGACCGCTAATGCCCAATTTGCCGTCCGACGCCGCCTTCAGTTCCCGTAAGCCCTCACGCGTGAGGGGGTTGCCTTCAGCGCGCGAAAAGACATAGTGGGGCTGGGACTGCCAGATCTGGGCGTATTCGTGCATGACGTGCGTGAGTTCGCCATAGTCGACGCCGTCGTGAGGACCCACGTCTTGCCAAAACTTCATCGTCTCCCACATGCGTGGGCCGTAAATCTCCCCGGCGAGTTCGCTCGCGAGGTCGCCCGCGTGGCGGTGAGCCGCGGCGCTCGGCATTGCCCACGTGAAGGTGCCGTCAGCGCTGGCGGTGTAGCCATCCGCCGAGGTGATCATGACGTACGTAAGAGTGGCCATGGTGCCAACCTACGTGACCGGCTGATTAGTTGCGGGCGGGCGCGATCTCGCCGATATTCCGCGACCACGCGATCGCCATGCGGATGAGCGCCATGTCGCTGCCGCGCGGACCCACGAGGCTGATGCCAACGGGCCCGCCAGCCACGCGCATAAGCGGCATCGACAATGCTGGCCGCCCCGTGATGACGGCGATTGTGGTCAGCCCAAGGGTGGCGTCGCGCGCCGCCTCCAGTTCGTCTTCGCTCGCCGTGAGCAAAGGCGCGGCCGACGCCGCTGACGGGATGAGCAGCACTTCGTCGCCAAGCACGTGGTCCAGTTGGGCTGCGAGCCGGTCACGCTCGGCGATACCTTCCGCTTCGCGTTGGCTCGTGACGCTAGCGGCCGCGGCAAAGCGGGCAGCGATGTCCGGCGCCAACACGCCGGGGTGCGCGGTGACCCACGCGCCGTTGGCGCGCCATGCCTCCGCGCGCTGGGTAATGCGGAACGCCTCGAGCAACTCGGCGAAATCGGGCAGCGTGACGCGATCCGCGTTCGGTGCGAGCGCCGCCGTGGCCTCGCGGAACGCGGACTGGACGTCGGCGTAGGGGGTGACCGGAGCGTCGGGCACAAGGACGCGCTGGCCGGGCCGCGTGAAGGGTGCGCCTGCGAGGCCAACGGAAGCGACAGCGAGCAATGTCTCGCCCTCGCGCGTGAGGTAACCAACCGCGTCGTAGCTGGGCGCGAGCGATGCGACGCCTGTCATCGGAATGGCACCATGGGTTGGGCGAAGTCCCCAAATCCCCTGGTAGGAGGCGGGAACTCGAATCGAGCCCGCCGTGTCGGTACCCAGCCCGATGGTGGCCTGACCAAGCGACACCGCGCTCGCCGGTCCGCTCGACGATCCGCCAGGGATGGACAGCGGCGCGGCGGGGTTGGGCGGGGTGCCGTAGTCGGGATTGACCCCTGCGAGCGAGTACGCGAATTGGTCCGTCTGGGCGATGCCCGTCACGTCCGCACCCGCGTCGAGCAACGCGCGCACCGCGGGGGCCGTCTCAAACTCAGGATGTTCATCCACGACGTACGCGCGCACGCCCAGCCCGCGCCGCATCCCGGCAATGGCAAAGAGGTCTTTGACGGCAACCGAGTGGCCGCGCAGGGGGCCTTCGCTCGCGCCGGTCAACAGTGGCGCGCCAACGAGCCGCCAGATGCTCGAGTCAATGGCGAGGCTGGGCTGGCTCACGAGCGCCGTTGCGATGCGCCACCGGCCGTCATCGCCTTGCCGCCACAAGTGGCTGCTGGTGCTGTGGGCGCCGCGGGCGGAGGTGGTGCCGCTCAAGACATGTGCAACGCCCGGTCCCGCGCGGTGAATAAGGAGCGAATCAACACGGCGCGTGCCCTGTAGCCCGCGCGGTGAACCCAACCCAGCCACGGCGTCGGGCCCCTCAAGTGCGCCCATTGCGTACGCACGAGCCGCATGCCCCCCGCGCTCAAAATAGCCAGCCAGCGCATTGCGATCGTTCGCGGCGAACGCCGCTTCATAGGCCAACACGGCATCGACGAGTCCGGTGGGCGGTGGGGAGTCGTCGTCGGTAACCACACGCGGCTCGGCCATTGGCCTCCTCCCTTGGCGCGTCAGCGGCGCCGAGCGCCGTGCCCATATTCTTGGTTGCGACACTACCGGTGCTCCGCGCGAAATCGTTGGCACCACCACCTAGGGAGAAATCAAGTAAAGGTGATGAATGTGCTCATTTACCTGCGCCGCAACCCGGCGAACACGCAGCTTGGGTTGATGCTGGCACTCACCTTCACTACCGGCATCGTGGACGCGATTGGCTACCTTGGGTTGGACCGCGTCTTCACGGGCAACATGACGGGCAACGTAGTGATCCTGGGGATGGGCCTCATCGGCGGGACGGGACTGCCCGTGGCGGGGCCGGCGATTGCGCTCGCGGCGTTCATGTGCGGAGCCGCGGCGGGCGGGCGAGTGCTGCGCGAGGATCTGCATGCGTGGACCATGCGGCACACGTGGCTGTTCACGGCGGTTGCCGCCGTGCTGCTACTCGCGTCCTTGCCAGCGGTGCTGGTTACCTCGCCCGGCAGGCCGTGGCAATACGCAATCACCGCGGCACTTGGCGCGGCGATGGGTTGCCAGGCGGCAACTGCCAGGCACATTGCGGTCAAGGATGTGACCACCGTGGTCGTGACATCCACGCTGACCGGGCTCGCTTCCGATTCGGTGCTTGGCCGCGGTGAGGGGCAGCCGTGGCGGCGGCGGGCGGCGGCGGTGCTGCTGATTGGCCTTGGGGCGCTCACGGGGGCGGCGCTGCTCAAGGTGCACTTTGGGTGGGGGCTCGTGACAGCGGGGCTCATCATTGCGGCGGCGGCGTGGATTGGCCATGCAGCACAGCCCGCGCGCACGTGACTACTCGTACCTGTCTACTCGTACGTGACCTGACCCGCCACCACGGTGAGCGCCACGCTCATCTCACGCAGTGTCGCGGCGTCCGCGACAAGCGGGTCCGCCTCCACCGCCACGAGATCGGCGGGCTCACCCAGCGCGACTCGCGTCCGCACGCTCGCCGCGAGCGCCGCCTCGCGAGTGAGTGCCTGTTCGGGGTGCCACGGCTCGCGCTCGTCATCCGTGCGCGTCACCGCGGCCGCGATCGAGATCCAGGGGTCCAGCGGAGCCACGGGAGCGTCCGACCCGAGCAAGAGCCGCGCCCCAGCGTCCTGCAGACTGCGATACGCGAAGGCGCGCGTGGCGCGGTCACCCCACACGGCGTCCGTCACGTCCCTGTCATCGAGCGCATGCTGCGGCTGGATCGACGCGGCCACACCGAGCGCCGCGAACCGCGGCAGATCCTCGGTGCGCACCAGTTGCGCGTGCTCGATGCTTCCGCGCGCGTCGGTTGCGGAAAATGCGTCAAGCGCGCGGCTCACGGCAAGGTCGCCGATCGCGTGCAACGCCACCTCCAGCCCGCGCTCCTTGGCGGCGCGCAACAGCTCTCGCAGCTCGTCTTCAGTGTGCGCAGCATGCCCGACGCTCGGTTCAGTCGCGCTGCCCGCTCGCCCTCCGTACGGCTTGTGGGTCAGGGCCGTGCGGGTATTGAGCGCACCGTCGGCGAAGATTTTGAGCCCGCCTACGGTGACGAGCCCCCGCGAGCCGGGCACGGCGGCGCCGCTCGGGAGGCCACGCGCATCGGAGGCGGCGAGGTGTGCCGGATAGATGCATGCCTCAACGCGCAGCGAGGTCAGGCCGCGGTCAACACGGGCCGCCCAGCTAGCCACGTTGTCGGCCATCTCGAGGTCGCGTATTCCCACCACGCCGCGAGCCGATGCCCCGCGCGCGGCATGGGCAAGCAGGCGCGTGTCGTCGCCGGATGACACCAAGGCGTCGAGCGCAATCTGTGCCGCGAACGCCGCATCTTCTCGGATGAGCCCTGGCGACGATGCCCCGAGCCTGGTTGCCGCCTGGGAGTTCAGCCACACCGAATGGAGATCGTGACTGACCACAACCACCGCTCGCCCGGGAAAGGCGGCGTCAAGCGCGTGAGCCGTGGGAGCGTCGGGCCAAAGAGCATCTTGGAAGCCACGGCCCACAAGCCAGGTGCCTGGGGCGTGGACGCTGCCGTGGTCGCCGCCGGGGTCGCTGGAGCGCAGCAGCGACACGGCGTGGGCGGCGGAGGTGGCCGCGCTCACGGAGATGCGGCCAGCCTGCCGCGCCCACTGCGTGAAATGTACGTGCGCGTCCCACAGCCCCGGCATGAGCCAGCGGCCGTCCAGGTTGATCTCGCGGCTGGTGGTGTCGCGGCCGGTGCTATTGCGGTTGCCCGCGCGGGGGCCGTGCGGCACCGCGGGCCTGATGGCCGCAATGCGCTCGCCAGCTAGCTCCACATCCACGACGCGGCCGTCGCCCACGAGCCGGGCGCCGCGCAATACGAGGCTGCTCACGTCGTCACCTGAATCGCGGCCCGAGTTTCTCACTCGGTGGCTGTGTCGTCGTCGTGGGCCGCGTACCAGGCCGATTGCTCGCGCATGAGTTCCTTCATGGGCTTGCCGCGTTCGACTCCATATACGGTTCCAGGGAAGTCAAGGTCACGCTGGATGGCCCAAATCTCCTCGTGCTTTGACGGGGGCAGCAACGAAGCCGGGGCGCCGAGCGCGACCCAATGAATGGGGACCACCGTTCCTGCCTCGAGGCTCGTGTTGACCTGCACAACGGCGCCCACGCGCACCTCCACGCCCTCGCCGAGCCTGCTGCCAGGAAACAGCGAGGCCCCGGTAGCGATGAAGCATGACGGCCCAATCACCGCGCCGTTGACATGAGCATGGGGACCTATGAGGCTCGCGCTGCCAATGCTCACTTCGTGGCCCTTCCGCGCCTTGATGAGCGCATGCTCCATCACGATCACGTCGGCTCCGATTCGGACGGAACCATCCTCGGCCGTCACGATCGCGCCGTCGAGGATGCGGGAGCCCGGCCCAATCGTGACGTCGCCGCTCACCACAGCACTCGTGGCCACGGTTGCCGTGGGGTCGATGCTAGGCGTGCTGCCGCGATGGGTGACGATCACAGTTCGCCCTTACGCGCACCCGCCCACAGGTCCACACCCGCCTCGGTGGCGAGCCCGTCGATCGCGCTCAGTTCGAGTTCCGTGAACGTGAGGTTCGCGAGCGCCCCAATGCTGTCCTCCAGTTGGGCCACCGAGCTTGCGCCGGTCACGATCGAGGTCACTCGCGGATCGCGCAGTGCCCAGGCGATCGCCATCTGCGCGAGCGACTGGCTCCGCGCGGCCGCAATCGAGTTGAGCCCGTTGAGGCGTTGCATCACGTCATCCGTGAGCCACGTCTGGTCAAGTGAGGAACCTTCGGCCGCGCGCGAATCCTCGGGTACCCCACCCAGGTATTTGCCGGTGAGCATGCCCTGCGCGAGCGGCGTGAATCCAATGACCCCGGCACCCACCTCATGGGCGGCATCAAGCAGCCCCTCGGTCTCGATCCAGCGGTTCAGCATGTTGTAGCTGGGCTGGTGAATCAGCAGTGGTGTGCCGAGCTCTCGCAACAGCGCGGCCATGGCGCGGGTGCGCTCGGCGTCGTAGGAGGAGATGCCAACATAAAGAGCCTTGCCAGTGCGCACCGCAGCGTCGAGCGCGCCGGCCGTTTCCTCGAGCGGAGTCGTCGCGTCGAACCGGTGCGAATAGAAGATGTCGACGTAGTCCAGGCCCATGCGCGCGAGCGATTGGTCAAGGCTCGCGAGCATGTACTTGCGACCGCCGCCGCCTTGCCCGTAGGGGCCGGGCCACATGTCCCAGCCGGCCTTCGTAGAGATGATGAGCTCGTCGCGATGGGGCGCGAGGTCGCTCGCCATGACCCGCCCAAAGTTCTCCTCCGCGGAACCGTATGGGGGTCCGTAGTTGTTGGCGAGATCAAAGTGCGTGATGCCAAGGTCGAAGGCTCGGGTCAGGATGGCGCGCTGCCCATCCAACGGGCGATCTCCGCCAAAGTTGTGCCACAGCCCAAGGCTCAGCACTGGGAGGTCGAGTCCGGAGCGTCCGCTTCGGCGATAAAGCATGCGTCCGTCATAGCGCTGGGCATCCGCCTGATACGTCACGGTTTGTCTCCTCTTAGGGTGGTGTGGCTACGGCTAACCCATTGTCAGCGCGTGAGCGTCGCCTGGCCGAGTACGCGCGTTCCCTGGTAGATAACCAAAGACTGCCCAGCTGCGACCCCGCGCATGGGTGAGCTGAGCGCGATGGTGACCGTGGCGTCGGGCCCAACGGTGGCTGTTGCCGAGACCGCTTCACCGTGCGCGCGCACTTGCACAGCGCATTCGGTTGGCTCGATGCAGGGAACGTCGGGGGCGAGCCACACGAGCTTCTCGCCGCGCAGTTCGCGCACCGAGAGCAGGGTCTCTGGCCCCACGGTGACGAGGTTGCGCTCGGTGTCGATGGCGGTGACGTAGCGAGGGGCGCCGTCCGCGGCGGGGCGCGGCAAGCGCAGCCCCTTGCGCTGGCCAACGGTGTACGCGTAGGCGCCGGTATGGGCACCGACGACCTCGCCGGTCTCGTCAACGATCTCGCCGGGGCTTTCACCCAGCGCACGCTCGAGGAAGCCCTTGGTGTCGCCGTCGGCCACAAAACAGATGTCGTAGGAATCGGGCTTGTTGCTTACGCCCAGGAGGCGGGCGGCGGCCTCGTTGCGCACCTGCTGCTTGGATTCGGTGTCGCCCAGCGGGAACATGGCGTGCTTGAGCTTCTCCGGCCCCATTACGGCGAGCACATATGACTGATCTTTGGCGGCATCGCGAGCGCGGTGTAGCTCGCGGATGGGCTCTTCGCCGTCGCGGCTCTCGCGGATCACGATGCGCGCGTAGTGGCCCGTGGCGACCGCGTCAAAGCCGAGCGCCTCCGCCCGCTCCAGGAGGGTGTCAAACTTGATGTGCTCGTTGCACCGCACGCACGGGTTGGGGGTGCGTCCTGCCTGGTATTCGCTGACAAAGTCGGTCACCACGCGGTCGTGGAACTCGTCGCTGAGGTCCCACACGTAGTAGGGAATGTCGAGGCGATCGGCGGCGCGGCGCGCGTCGTTGCTGTCCTCGATGGAGCAGCAGCCGCGGCTGCCGGTACGGAACTCGTCACGGTTGCGGCTCAGCGCCATGTGGACGCCCACAACGTCGTGCCCGGCGTCCTTGGCGCGCGCGGCAGCGACGGCGGAGTCCACTCCGCCGGACAGTGCTGCCAAAACCTTCATGCGCGTCCCTTCACGGCGTCAAGGGTACGCGGGGCGGGCGCGGGAGCGTTATTCGGCGTCCGTGACCTCGTAGATCCCTGGCGCTGCCGTGAGCAATTCCACTGTGCGCGCGGCCGCGGTCTTGACGTGCACACCGCCACCTTTGGGCGCCGTCTGGGTCCACGTGCCAGGGCCGTAGAACGCTCCGTAGCGCAATACCACTCCCGGGTATGCGAGCGTGGCGGCCTCGAGGTAGTCAACCGCCTTGCGCGCTGGCCCCGGCACTTTGAAGCCGATTGATTGCGCCACAAAGTGCTTGGCACCCGCGGCCTTGGCGGCAGCGACGAGGAGGTCCGTGCCTTCGGTGCGCGCGCGGTTGAGGCTCATCACCTTGAGCGCAATGAGCGACTGGCGAGCAGGGAGATCGGTGACTTGGTGCATCACGAGCTGGGGCGCAAAACTGGCGATCTCATGGGCGAGCCGCGGGTCGTAAAGGTCGCACACCACGGGGGTGGCGCCCACGCTCGTGAGCCACTCGCTCTTCTCCTCGTGGCGCGTGAGGCCCGCGACGTCGTGGCCCGCTTCCACCAGCGCCGGTACCAAGAACTTGCCGATGGCGCCGGTTGATCCGGCAAGGAATATCCGCATGGTTTGAGCCTATCGAGTGTGGCAGGTGCGGTTCTCTTGCTAGCTGCGCGCCCTGGCGACAACGTCCGGCAGCGCTGCGTTGAGCGCGTCAACGTCCGCTTCAGTGGTGGTGCGGCCAAGGCTGATGCGCAGGGCCGATGCCGCGTCCTCCACGGAGCGGCCCATTGCGATGAGCACGTGGCTCGCATCCACGATGCCCGCGGTGCACGCCGATCCGGAAGAGACCTCGATGCCGCGCAGATCCAGCGCGGCCAGCATTGCCTCCGCGCTCGCACCCGGGATGACGAGGTGGACGATGTGCGGCGACGTGGTGGCCCTAGCGGAAGTGACCTCATGGCCCAGAGTCTCAACGAGCCTCGCCTTCAAACCCGCGAGGCGTTCGCGCTCGCCCGTGCGCTCCGCCACGGCTTCCGCGAGCGCCACGGCAAAAGCGGCGGCACCGGGTGCGTCGAGGGTGCCGCTGCGGCCGCGCTGCTGGCCGCCGCCCAACGCGAGCGGCGTCAAGGAAATGTCGCGCCGAGCGAGCAACGCCCCAACGCCAATGGGTCCGCCCACCTTGTGTGCACTCACCGACATGAGCGCGAGCCCACTCCCCGCAAAACCAACGTCGAGGTGACCCACCGCCTGGACGGCGTCGGAGTGGACGGGAACCCCGGCGTCGGCCGCAAGGGCAACAACTTGGGCCACGGGTTGCACGGCGCCCGTCTCGTTGTTGACCCAGTGAATGCTGATGAGGCCCGCGCGCGGCACCTCCAGGGTGAGCGCCGCGAGGTCCACGATGCCGTTGGCGTTAACGCCAACGAGCACCGCGCCAAGCGCCTTAGCGGGATCCAGTACGGAATGGTGCTCGGCGGCGGTGGTGACGATGGGGCCGTGTGCGCTCGCCAGGGCGAGGTTGTTCGCCTCGGTGGCCCCAGAGGTGAAAATCACCTCGGTGGGGTGCGCACCCAGGGAGGCGGCTACGGACTCGCGGGCGTCCTCAACGATGGCTCGGGCGTGGCGGCCGGCCCCATGCAGGGACGACGGGTTGCCCACCTGCTCGCTCGCCTCCAGCCACGCTGTGCGCGCCGAGGCACGAATAGGTGTGGTTGCGGCGTGGTCGAGGTAGTGGCGCTGGGGTGTCACGCGTCCAGTCTAGGAACCGTCACCTCACCTTTGGGCCGTCGCCGTTGCCGTTCCCGTTTCCGTTCCCATTCCCATTCCCATTCCCGTTCCCATGCCCATGCATGGCCCCATCGTCAACCACCGTGCACTGCTGGCCGTTGAGGAGGAACTCGCTGGGGACCGTGGTCTCCAACGATTTGGAGCCGATGAAGCCAAACGTGAGCCGGGAACCCGGCGTGAGCGTTGCGTTGTGTGCCACGTTGGACACACTCACCGCCGCCCCGGATTGCGTGACGTTTCCGTTCCACAGATGCGAAACCGTCTCGCCGTTGGCAAACGTCCAGTCGAGAGTCCAACCGTTGATGGCGTCGGGCCCAATGTTCTTCAGCCAAATCTGGGTGTTGAACCCACCGGGCCACGTTCCGTGGATCGTGTACGAGACCTCGCAGACGGGCACGGGTTCCGGTTCGCCTTGGAGGGCGATTCCCAGCACCACGGGATCGTGGTCCGAGGTGCGATACATGTCCGGCGCGAAGAGCGAATCAATCTGCGCAGGCGACTTGAACTCGGTGTTGTAGTCGAGCGCGGGGACTTCATCGGAGTTGATGTGGAACTCGGTGATGCCTGTGACCTGGCTCAGTAGCGTGGGCGACGTGAGCGCGTAGTCCAGGTAGCCCCACTGGCCGTCGAATACGTAGGAGTAGCCGCCGGCGCTGAGGTCCGTGAAGCCACCCTCCGTGAACACGTCGATGGGGTCTTCCTGTGCGTATGAGTTCATGTCGCCCATGAGCACCACGTCGGGATCGCCGTTGCCAGCGTCTCCGGCATTGATCCAGTCGATGAGCGCTGCCGCAGCATCGGCCCGGGCCGCGTTCCAGCAGCCTGCGCCGTCGCCGTGGTCGGCGTTGTCTGGATCCTCCGCGGCCGTGGGGCACGAGCCCTTGGACTTCAAGTGATTCATCACGAGCGTCAGATCCTCACCCGTGGCGAGCTCAGTGAAGCTCTGCGCAAGCGAGGGCCGGTGATAGTCGTCGTTGAACCGAGGGTCAACGCTCGAATCCATCACCGTGAAGGCGCCCGCCGGAGTCACCTTGTCGGTGCGGTAGATGCTGCCCACGCGGATCACGTCGGTGCCAAGCACTCCGGTGTCGATGGAAGCCCACACGTCCGTGCCGAGCGCCTCGTTGAGCCCCGCCGCAAGGTCAGCTGCGGGGTCAACGCCGGGGGTGTTCTCCAGTTCCATGAGGCCCACGACGTCCGCATCAAGGGCCGCGAGCGCCGAGATTAGCTTGGTGCGCTGGCGCTCAAACTCCAGCGGGCTGTTGGCTCCGCGGCACTCCTGCGTGTTGCCAACCGGGCCGCACATGTTGTCGCCCTCGTCCAGCGTCAGGAAGTAGTTGAGTACGTTGAAACTCGCCACCTTGAGGGTGCCGCCCACGTCCTGCGGCTGTGTGGGCCGCGGGTTCGCAGATTCGAAGACCGGGACTACGCCACCGGGCACCAGGCCGGAGTCGCTGAGGTCGCCCACGGGACGCACCCGGTACGCGTTGGGCGAGGAAGCGTTGCCACCCCACGTGTAGGTCATCACTCCGGTGAGGCCCGTGACGGTGTCGCCGCCGCGCAGGGGATTCTCCGCACTGAGAGGGTTGCCCCCGCCGCCAAACACGATCGGATCTGCGTTCTGGTTCTGCAGGGCATCGTCGATCTTGATCCGGTTGAGGTCGTTGGCCGCCTGAACTGCCATCGCCTCCGGGCCGGGGTTTGCCACTGCGGTGGGCTGATCAAGCTTTCCGGAGCCGGAGAGCACCACCTCGCCAAACCTCGCCAGTTGGAAGTACTCGGTTACGTAGAGGGGCTGGTCAAAGGTGACCAGCATGCCCTCCCACGCTTCCGGCGCGGTCGCGGAGGCGAAGGGCAACGCCACTTGGGCCGGTGTCACCGCGTTGCCGCTCGACAACACGGTGAGCGACGTGAGCGAACTCACCTGGGTCTGGCCCTGGAACTCAGAGACGGTGCCCGTGAAGTTCACCTCGTCACCGAGCGCAACGCTGTTGTTGTCGCCGTTGAAGACGAACAGCCCCTCCGAGGTTGCGGGGTTGCCATCCGCGTCAGCGTCACGTGACTGCACGTAGAACCCGCGCAGGGCTGGGCTAGGCCCCTCATAGTCGCCAACCACGATGCCCTCCACCGTGACGACGCTGCCCGCGAGCGGCGACGTTTCTGCCTCACCCTGGATTGCGCTGATGGGCGTGACCTCACCCGTTGCCACGGTGAAGGTGGAGGCAAAGTCTGCGGCCATCGCGTCTGGCGGGTCGTTGGCGTCCACGTCCGTGACGCCGCTCGCCGTCGCTGTCACGGTGCAGGCTGCGCCGGCCGCCAGTGCGGCATCGGGCGTGAGCGTGTAGGCCGTTGGGCCGCCGGCGAGGGTTGCCGTCACGGCGTCGCCGTCGCAAGCAAGCGCCAACGTGCCCGACGCTAGGGTTACGGCCTCGCTGAACGTCACCGTGATGCTGGCGTCGGGAGAAATTCCTGCCGCGTCGTTGGCGGGGTTCACGGCGGCTACGGTTGGCGCTGCGTCCACTGGGGGTCCGTCGCAGACGGCGGTGTGCAAGCCGAGGCCGTCAAACGTATTGGTGGCGTAGCCGTCCCATTCGGTTGCGGGATCGAAGGCGTCGCTGCCGTCAACGTCGCCCGCGCAGACAGTCTGCATGCGTCGAAGCGTGTTGTCGGCGGTGGAGGTCAGCCCGCTCCCCCACTCGGTTCCAGGGTCAAAGCCCACCTGGCCGATGACGTCGAGGACCCCGGACGGTCCGTTCAGCACCAGGGCGTCATCGCCGTTGAAGAGGCCAGTGCCGGTGATCTGATCGGCTTGCGCCAGGATTGCGGCGTCCGCGCTCGAGTGGGCGATCACGTAGACATCGCCCGCGGCGAGGCTGCCGCTGAGGTCCAGTGTCACGCCTGCAGTGACAGCCCCATTTGAGTACTGCAGCACCGAGTAGCCGCTGAGGTCCACGGCGGCTCCGGTGCCGTTGTAGATCTCCAGCGCCTTGTTGTTGGAGCTGCCCTCGACGTACTCGGAGAAAAATAGGTCCGCGGCTGGCGCCGCCTGCGCTGGCGCCGCGAGGACGACACCTCCGGCAGCCGCGGTGAGTGCGGCAATGGCTGCTGCGACGGTGGGGCGGGAAAGACGCGCGTACATGACATCTCCTTTTGTCCGGTTTGTCCTACGTCCGACGCTAGGGGATTTCCGCGCAAAGCGCGCGTTGAGAGCGGTGAGGGGTGGGCGGCACTCGGGCGGGCGCCAGGTGGGCGGCACTCGGGCGGGCGCCAGGTGGGCAGGCGGGGCAGGCGGGTGCTCGGCAGGTGACAAGCAGGCGACAAGCAGGCACCAGCCCCCAGCGCGGCGCGGGCCCGGCCCCGCGCGCGCACCAACGCCGCCCCTGCCCCCTAAGGGGCGAGGCGTGCGGAGCGGCCCGGTTGTCGTCGACGTTCCGGGTCCACCGAGAAAGGCGGCGTGATCCACACTGCGTCTTGCGCGTCCACCTCTATGCGCCAGCCGTACTCGTGGACCCTGTGATGGCATCCCACGCACAGCATGACGCCGTTGCGGAGGTCCGTGCGGCCGCCGTCGTCCCAAAACTCAATATGGTGCGCGTTGCATCGCGGCAGCGGAGCGGGACACATCACGCAACCACCGTCGCGTTCCCCAATCGCCACGCGCTGCGGCACCGAGAACAGCCGTTGCATCCGCCCCAGGTCCAGGGGCAACGACGCCCCGCCCATCACCGCGGGCAGCACGCCAACGTCCACAGCCATGGTGCGCAAGCACTCGACGGTGATGGGGCCATTGATGGTGTCGCATTCACCAAGACCCACGCCGCGCTCAAGGTCATCGAGGTCGGCTCGGAGAACGAGCGCAGTCTTAACACCGTCTGCCGGCTTTTGGCAGCCGGAAAGGTGCCGTGCCATGTCCGCGAGCGCGTCTGCATAGACCTGGCCAACCGTGCGCTGCTGGGCCTCCTCAACGTCGCGCTGGCAGTTGAGCTGCCGCTGCACCTCGGGCTCGAGCCACGCCCGCAGGGGGCCAACGGTGGCATTGTCTAGTAGTCCAAACATCGACACCGTGCCGTCGCCCATGTCCTTGAAATTGACAAACCGCCGTTCACGATTGCGGACCTCGCGCGCGCGCAATGCGTCATGCTCCAGTTTGGCCAACTCGCGCATACACATGTCCTTGACGTCCGCCAACGACTTGCGCCTAGCGCGGTCCACGAGCGAACGCTCCAACTCCACGGTCGCGTTCGTCAGTTCCTGCAGCATTCCGCGAATGACTGCGGCCTTCTCCGTGCTCAAGTCACCGCTCGCCACGCAACCACAGAGGTAGGCGAAGAGCGCGGGCTCTGGCTCCCCAGCGTCGGACACGAGAACGGGCGCGTCTTCAGCGGCGACCATGGCGCGACCCAACTCCACGAGCTTGTTCGCGTCCCCCCGCCCAAGATCACCAACCCGCTCAATGAGCGCTTGCGAACTGGGGAATCCCTTTGCGCGTGCGTACCGATCGCGGCCCGCGTCCAACGATGAGAGCTCATCTACGCGCGCGGAGAGCGCCGCGATCACGCCATCCAGCGCATGCCGGGCACGCGCAGCACGGCGGATCCATTCGGCGGCTTCATCTCCCGTCAGCGAACGCGCGTCAGCACCATCAAGCGGCCCGAGCACACCAAGGTGCTCGGTCACGGGCGCCAGCGAGATTTGCATGAGTTAAGTCAAGCAGGGACCACTGACATTGTTCGGAAACAGCCCAAATCAGCAGAAATCTGTGGATAGCGATCCTCGCGAGGACCGGCTGGGGACGCGGGTTCGGCCCCTCCAAAAATGGGTCAGCGACCCGAACCCCGGTGGGACGCCTTCAGCCCAATCCGATTGCCTTCGCTATCCACGAAGACAGCGACACGCATGCCACCGCCAACGTCATGTGCTTCCTCCGCCACCGTCCCCACCGCGCGGGCTGCCTCCACCGCCGCATCGAGGTCGTCTACGGGAACGTAGGTGATGGGAGAACCCGCCGCCCCGCCGGTCAGACCCAACTCAAAGCCGTTCGCCCGGAAGCCAACGTAGTACTCGCTTGCCGCGTAAGGCTCAACTCCCAAAATCGCCGCATACTGAGCTTTCGCCTCGTCAAGATTCGAGACCGATACTGCAATGTTTGCCGGCTCCATGGCCGCCTCCTGTCACATCGGCTGCCTTTCAGCCGTCACCTCTTTGACGACAACCAGCGAGGATGTGTGACATGGAATTGGCAGAAGCTTTTGAAACGGAGCGTCCGCGCCTTCGTCGCATGGCCACCAGGATGCTCAACAGCAGCCATGACGCCGACGACGCGCTCCAGGAAGCGTGGATTCGCGCCTCCCGCGCAGGCATAGAAGGAATCGACAATCCTCAAGGGTGGCTGACGACCATCGTCGCTCGCATCTGTCTGGACTCGCTGCGGGCAAGGCGGCGCGATGCCGGTGAGGCTCCGGACGGCCCCTCGCCCGCCGCAGGCCCAGAGGACGTCGCATTGGCAGCAGACGCGGTGGGCGCCGCCCTCACGGTGCTGCTTGACTCCCTCGAACCCAGTCAGCGTCTCGCGTTCATGCTGCATGATGTGTTCGCGCTGCCGTTCGAACAGGTCGCCGAGATCCTCGGCAAGTCCGTTGTGGCGTGCCGTCAACTCGCGAGCCGCGCGCGAGCAACCGTGCGAGCTGGGTCACCGGCGAACCACCCGCGTAGCCCTCAGCACGCGGAGGACCGCGCGGTCGTCGACGCCTTCCTGCTCGCCTCGCGCACTGGCGATCTTCCCGGCTTAGTTGCGCTGTTGGCTCCCGATGTTGCCGCGCGATCCGATGCGGCTGCGGCCGCAATGGGCTCGCCCCTCGCGTTGACGGGCCGCGACGCGGTCGCCGAGTTCTACAACGGCAAGGCCCTCGCGATCCGTCGCGCTACCGTCGACGGCGCGCCGGGCGCCGCGTGGACGCACAAGGGCGAACTTAAGGTCATCTTCGAGTTCGTCGTCGCCGACGGGATGATCCAGTCAATCGACCTCCTGGCGGTGCCCGAGGTGCTGCACTCCACTGACCTGACGCTCCTGCGCCAGGCTTGAGCGGCCTAGACCCCCCGCACCTCACGAATGCGCGCAATCGCCTGCGGCAGCACATCAAAGAGCGACCCAACTACGCCAAAGTCGGAGATCTCAAAGATGGGCGCGTCGGGATCAAGATTCACGGCGACAATCGTCCCCGACGCCTGCATCCCGCCCCGGTGATGCACCGCGCCAGAAATCCCGCACGCCACATACAGCGCGGGCGTCACTGTGGTGCCCGTCTGGCCAACCATGTGCTCGTGACTGATCCACCCCTCGTCGGTCGCATCGCGGGACGCGCCAACGGCACCGCCAAGGAGTTCGGCCAACTCACGTACGAGCGCATAGTCGCCGCCCGTGCCGCGCCCTCCGGAAACCACCACGGGCGCCTCGGCAAGCGGAGTACCGTCCGACGCTGCCACCGGTTCCACAGAAACTACAGTTTCGCGCGTGGCCGGGACAGTAAACGGCACCTCCACCACGGCGGGCAGCGCGGCGTCTTCAACTGCCACGGCGAGCGTGGTGTTGGGCCTCACGCCCACAATCGCGAGCTCGCGATTGATGCGTGTGCGCACGTTCCAGGTGGCCGCAAATACGGTCTGCACGGTCTCAACGTGGCCATCGACAACGGAGGCGCCAGCCGCGTCAACCACCACACCAGCCCCCGTGAGCACTGCGAGCCGCGTGGCGATCTCCTTGTTCACAAAGGTGGAGACCACCAACACGATCTCAGCGTCCCGCGACGCCTCGCGCAGCGCCAAAGCGGCAGCGGATGCCACCCGCACGTCCTCAGCAATTACTCGCACTTGCGCGGCTCCGTAGTCGCCAAGCAACTCAACGGCGTCCTCGGAAGGCGAGCCGCCAATCCACACCGCAACCGGAGTGCCAAGTGAACGCGCGAGCGTGAGTGCCTCCAGCGTCGGGCCTGCAACGGACTCCCCGCCGTCTTCGGTGGCGTGCCGCTCTACCAACACGGCCACGGTGTTCTGACCCACCGCACTCATGCGAGCCCCCTCTCCAGCAGGTAGTCGGCAAGTTGCTTGCCGCCCTCCCCGGTGTCGGTCACGATCACGCGGTCCTCGCGCGGCGGCCGCGGCGAGGCGTCGAGCACCGTCACGCGCGCCGCCCCCGCACCAACGGTGGATGGCACTACGCCCAGGTCCGCGAGCGTCAACACGGTGACGGGCGCCGAACGCGCGGCCATGATGAGTTTGAAGTTGGGGTAGCGGGGCGTGTTCGCCTCGTCCGTCACGGACACCACGGCGGGCAACGGCGCACTTACTACCTCGTGCGCGTCCGGCAAGTGGCGCTCGATTGTTGCGATCCCGTCAGCCACTGTCAGCGACGAGGCCAGCGTCAACTGCGCCCAATCCAGCTCCACCGCGAGCGCCGTGGGGAGCATCGACGTGAGCCCATCGAGCGCGGCCATTCCGGTGATTACCAGGTCAAGCGGCGCCTCTTCATGCACGCGCCGCACGGCCGCCGCCAAGACCTTGGCGGTCCCAAAGACGTCGGACCCAGCGATACCGGCATCGGACACATGAATAGCGTGTGTGACACCCAACTGGAGCGCCTTGCGAACGGCGGCCACGGCGTCGGGCCCGCCAACGGTAAGGGCGTAAACCTCGCCCTCCCCCGCCGCCTCAACCAATTGCAAAGCCGCCTCAACGGCGTTCTCGTCGAGCTCATTCATGGAGCCGTCGTCCGCCGTGCGCGTCACGGCACCGTCGGTGAAGGAGCGGTTGGATTGGAGGTCGGGCGTGAACTTGACGGTGACCAAAATTCGCATGGGCCAAGCCTAGTGGCGGCCGGTGACGAGCATGCCCGACGCTCACTCACCCATTCCCATCGCGTTAAGTTCGCTCCCAGACACCGTCGCTGCCCCCACAAGTAGGGCTTCCCACCTCGTCTGCGCCCATCTAGGGTCGGTGGGAACGCAACGATGCTGTTGCCGCCGCGATGCAAACAAGGAATCCGATCCATGACCCACCGCGCACACGTCCGAGGTCCCCTGCCGAGTGCGCCCCTTGCGCGCGCGCTTGCCGGCCTGCTACTCGTCGCGATCGGCCTATGCGGCAGCGTGAGCGGCCGCTCGGTAGGCTCCGGCCCCACATCGTCGGCGAGAAGTGCGGATGAAGAGATCGCGCTCTGGATTGAGATGGCCACGGAGACGGACGCGTCAGATAGTCAGATGGCAATCCTCGAGCGCGCCCAAGAACGGGACGGCATGGTGACCGCCGCCGACGTCGATGAGGCGTACCAGGAGACGCTGCGGTGCTACGAAGACGCGGGGCTGGACTACAAGATGGATTGGTACGAGGCCACCACGGGTTCAAACATCAAGGTGCCAGCTGCGGTCATCGTGGAGCCCAAGGGCGCCACTGAGACCGAGGCGATGCAGATCGCCGACGTCGCCGCCGCCTGCGAGGACCTTCATCACATCTGGGTCGCGTCTGCGTATTTGAATCAGCCGTCATCAAGGCAGGCTCAAGACGCGGTGTGGCAAAGCGAGACAGTGATCAGGTGTCTCGAAGATCGTGGCTACGCATTCCCGGACAACGTTTCCAGCGACGACGTCAGACAAGCGGAGCATGCCGACCTCGCGAAGAATCAAGCCAATCCCAACTATCCCGGCCGTTGCGTGCCAAATCAAGGTTGAGTACTGGACGCGTCACGCCCCTCGCAGTCCCATACACTCACTCTCAACGCATCGTCGCGCCGTCAAGGGGGCTGATCAGGCAGCATGGCAGGGAAACCACCTTCCAGAGGCATCGCGATCGCGGTCGCCCTCGCCCTCGTCGCGCCCCTCGCGGCCGGCATTGCGCTGATCCTCGCGCACAGCAGCGAATCACCTCTCGAATCAGCATCTGGCGTTGAGCCGCTCATCGGTTCCGTGGAGCGCGCTGAACGCTTCAACGAGGCCTCCGTTGCCATCACCGTGCAATACGCGACGGCCCTCGCCCCCGCAACCCAAGCGTCGGGCACGCTCACGGCCCTCAAAATCGCGCCTGGCACCGAGGTGAAAACCGGCACCGTCGTCGGCTCGGTCAACAACCGGAAGCTCGTCGCGTATGCGTCTAAAGCGCCCCTCTTCCGCGACATCCACAAAGGCCTCAAAGGCGCCGATGTCAAGACCGCACAGCAACTGCTCAAGGACCTTAACTTCTACACCGGCAGCGTCGACGGCAACGCCGACGCCACTACCGAGAAGTCCATCAAGGCGTTCAACAAGCACTACGGCTGGGGCAAGGACAACAGCACCTTCGCCCTCGCGAGCCTCGTCTGGGTGGGGCAGGCTCCGGTCGCGGTCAGCGAAGTGTCGGTGACGCTCGGCAGCTCCGTCTCCCCTGGTACCGAGCTGTTCAAGACCACCGCATCGCTCGCGGCGATCGTCGTAGCCGAGACCCCCAACTTGCCCACGGAAGGCGATGTCACGCTCACCGTCAACGGCGTCACCGTTCCGTACGTGGTCGGCTCGGGTGCCGTCACGGAGCCCGACGCTGTGGCCCAGATCGCGGCCACCATGGGCACCACCACGGAAGGGGTGGGCACGGTCGCCCTGGTCTCGCCGCAAGTGGTGGGCACCGTTCCCAGTTCTGCCGTGGTGTCAGACGAATCTGGTGCCACGTGCATCTTCGCGGACGTCACCGCCGGCCCGTTCGCCGTCACGCCGCTGGGCGGCACGCTCGGCACCGTGGACCTCGACGAGTCACTTGTGGGCCAGGCGGTGCTCACCAATCCCCGCGATGTGCGCGAGGACCTGGCGTGCGGCTGATCGCCTCGGGCGTCACCTACACCTACCCCCGCGGGGATCACCAGGTGCTCGCCGGCGTGGACTTCGAGATCCCCGCGGGCACGTCGGCGGCGATCATCGGCCCCTCTGGCTCTGGCAAGACCACCCTGCTGTCGCTCATGGGACACCTGCTGCCCATGCAGGCCGGCTCCATCCACGCCCTGGATGAAGGCGACCGTGAGGTCTCCCTCCAAGAGGCAGCGTCGTGGGTACTACAAACGGTCTCCCTGCTCCCGGACCGCACCGCCCTCGACAACGTGGCAATTGGCGCGTTCTCTGACGGCGCCTCCCGGCCCGACGCTGTGGCGAGGTCGCGCGAATGTCTCGCCAACGTCGGGCTGGCGGGGCACGAGGACGACCCCGCGCGCATCCTCTCCGGCGGCGAGGCTCAGCGCGTGGCGATCGCGCGCGCCCTCGCGTCGCGGCGGCCCATCATCCTTGCCGACGAGCCCACGGGGCAACTCGACGCGAAGACGTCAGCTACCGTGCTCGAGGCGATGATCGGCTCGCACGGCGAGCGCACCGTGGTCATTGTGACTCACGATCCCGAGGTCGCCGAGCGGTGTGATGTGGTGCTTGAGTTGCGCGACGGCGTGATCCACGAGCGGGCGCGCGCGTGAGCGGGAACGGCACGCGCAGGCGCGTGTGGCCGCTGGGGCTGTCGGCGCGCGAGGGCGTCGCGACGGCGCGTACGGGCCGCTGGACGTCGCTACTGCTCACGGTGGCTGTGGCGTGGACCGTCGCGGCCGGCGCCGCAGACGCGGTGAACGTGACGCGCCTGGTAGAGGGCGAGAAGGCGTGGATCGACGCGGGCGGCTACGTGTTCGTGGTCACGGGCGCGCGCACGGATCAGCAGCAGAATCCCATTCCCGCAGCAGTGTGCGACAGGCTCGCGGCCATCGACGGCATCGACGGGTCATTCGCATTGACCAGGGGCGACGCGAACGGCTCGCTCTCCTACATCCCCGGTGGGCGGGCCTCCATCTACGCGGTGTCCGCTGGCGTCGCGACATTCCTTGGCGTTCCGCCCGCGGCAACCGGCATCGTGATTGGCACCCTTGGTTTCGCGGACCGCACGGGCGCGCATGATGGCGATGTGGTGCGCGTGGTGCAGCGCGCGTCGTTCTCGGCGCCGGCCGCGGAATCAGACCCCCTCACGCTGCGCATCGCGGATTCCGCTGTAATGGGCGAGGAGTTCGACGGCGCCATGCTGATGCCCGCGCGCCTCACCGGCACCGCGGACGCCTGCTACGTCCGCACCGACGCCGCACACCACGCCGCCGTCGAGGCAGCCCTTCCCTCGTATCTCGCCTACAACGGGCAACCCGCAATCCCCAACCCCAGGCTCTTCGAGTCCGAGTTCACCGTGGACTACACCCACGCCTACGAGGATCGGCAGCTGCGGTGGCTGTGGGTGCCGTGCGCCGCTCTGCTGGGGCTGCTGTGGGGGATGCTGCAATGGTTCCGTCGCTCCCACGTCGCCATTTACGCGACGTTCGGGATGCAAGCGCCATCGCGCCTGACCATGCAGGCGAGCGAGTGGGGCGTGCTCGCGGGGCTCGGGCTGCTGTGGGGGTGGGCAATTGGTGTGGTCGGCGCCGTGGCGCTCGGCGCGCGCGTCACCCAAGCCCTCGCCCAAGTAACAGCACACGCGCTGCTGGTGGTGCTGGGAGCATCGGTCATTGTGGTGGTCCTGGGGCTGAGGCCAACGGGAACGCTGCTGAGCGCCCTCAAGGACCGGTAGGCGCGCGCCGTTGCTGGTTCGCGCGAGGGAACACCACGGCGCCGGGACGCGTTGAGTTTGCACCGCCGACGAAGGGACCCGCCCATGCCCACGCTCGAGACCACCGCACCAAGCACCACCATCGCCGCCCAAGAGCTCGACCGCCAAGTGGATGCCTACGTCGCGCTCGGTTACCCCGCGCTCGCGTCCCTCAGCGAGCAAGCGTTCCGCGACCTCTTCTCGCCGCTCAAGGCCGCTTTGGCCGACGCTGTGGCAGCAGGCCTCGACCTCACCTTCTCGTCCACGCGAGTGCCGTTCGTCGCGGTGGTCGCCGATGCGCTCATCAGCCCGGAACTTCGCGTGCCGCTCCTCAAGGCGGCGGGCAGTGACAAGCCCGGCATCCTGGACCGCAACTACGGCGAGCGCGGCCTCTCCCCGTACCGCCCCACCCCAGCCGTAGACGTACCCAACGCCAACGTCTACCTGCTCCTGGACGTTGATCGCGGCGACGAATTCCTGAACCACAAGCCGGTCAATGCCCTCCCCGTCATCGCCGAGCGCGGCCGCACCCCCCTCACAATTGCCGAGGGGCTCTCCTTCAACGCCGCGTTCCCCAACCTGCTGATCAAGAACCACTGCTTCATGCTCGCCGGGTCGCACGAGGGCAACAAGCGCGTGCCCGCTATCTGGATATCGCCGGCGGGGCCAAAGCTCGGCTGGTGTTTCCAAGGCGTGGAGCACACGTGGCTGGGCATCGCGTCGGCCGGTGGGCGGATCGCGTAGCGACTGCGGCGCCCCCGCAATCACCCGGACACATCCCTCCGGCACAATGGGCTCATGAGCAAGGACGTGCTGACCGATTCCCCCACTCCACACCGCCTCGGCGTGCACCTCGTGCCGGGCGGCGTCACCGTGGGCGTCTGGGCCGCACACGCCACGGGCGTCTTCCTGTGCCTCTTTGACCAAGACGGCACGGAGTCTCGCCTTCCACTCAACGGCCCTACCAACGGCGTGTGGCACGCCTTTGTCCCTCATATTGGCGCGGGACAGCGCTACGGCTTCCGAGCGTCGGGCCCATGGAATCCCAAGCAGGGGCTCCGCTACAACGTCAACAAACTCCTCCTGGATCCCTACGGACGCGGGCTGGAAGGCGAGCTCGCCAAGATGACCGATTCCGGAGCGTCGGCCCTGCTGTCCACGCGCGACTCCACGGACTCCGCCCCCCTCATGCCCCGCTCGGTGGTGACGATCGAGCCAACGGATGGGCTCCCCTCGCCCAAACCGGCCACCCCCTGGACGGACACGATCGTCTACGAGATCCACGTCAAGGGCTTCACCCAACAACTCGCCGACGTCCCCGAGCACCTGCGCGGCACGTACGCCGGCCTCGCCCACCCCGCCTCCGTGGAGTACATCAAGAGCCTCGGCGTCACGGCCGTTGAACTGCTGCCGGTGCAGGCCTTCGCCTCGGAACCTCACCTCGAGCACCTTGGCCTCACCAATTACTGGGGCTATTCCACGTTTGGCTTCTTTGCGCCGCACCCCGCCTTTGCAACGGCCGACGCTAGGGCCAAGGGGGCGCAGGGCGTCCAGGATGAGTTCCGCGGCATGGTGGATTTGCTGCACGCGGCGGGCCTTGAGGTGATCCTCGACGTTGTTTACAACCACACCGCAGAGGGCTCGGCCACGGACCGCGTGCTGAGTTTCAAGGGGCTAGACAACCGCACGTACTACCGCTCCCAGCCACACAATCCGCAGCACTATGACGACACCACGGGCACCGGCAACACGCTGGACTTTGCCAAGCCAACCGTGGTCAAGCTCGCGCTGGACTCACTGCGCTATTGGGTGCAAACCATGGGCGTGGACGGCTTCCGCTTTGACCTCGCGGCCACCCTTGGGCGCACGGGCACGGGCTTCTCCACCGACCACCCGTTCCTGGTGGCACTCACCACAGACCCCGTGTTGGGCGCGGTGAAACTCATCGCCGAACCATGGGACGTTGGCCTTGGCGGCTGGCAAGTTGGCAACTTCCCTCAGCCCATGGCCGAGTGGAACGACCGTTTCCGCGACTATGTGCGCTCGTATTGGCTCGAATGGGGATCGGGAAAGACGGGCGAGCGCCACCATCCAACCGCGCCGGAGTTGGCAACCCGCATTGCCGGTTCCAGCGACATGTTTGGGCATTCGGATCCGTACGGCATGCGCGGGCCGTTCTCTTCCGTGAACTTCATCACGGCACATGACGGCTTCACGGCGCGCGACCTCGTGACATACACGGATAAGCACAACGAGGCGAATGGCGAAAACAACCGCGACGGCACGGACAACAATCGCTCGTTCAACCATGGCATCGAGGGCGAGACGGATGACCCGGCCGTTGAACGCGCCCGCAGGCGCTCGCTGCGCAACCTCCTGGGGACCCTCATCCTGAGCGCAGGCACACCCATGCTGCTTGGCGGCGACGAGCTTGGCCGCACCCAGCGGGGCAACAACAACACCTACTGCCAAGACAACGACATCAACTGGGTCAACTGGGAGTTGGAGACTTGGCAGCTGGAGCTGAAGGAATCCGTGGCGCGGCTCATCGAGTTGCGCCGCGCGCACCGCGTGCTGCGGCCCAAGCGTTTCTACGACGGCGTTGACGACGACCCCCGCGATCAGCTCTACCGCGCAGACTCCGCGTGGTTCCAGGCCAACGGCGAGCACGAGGACGAGGACTGGTGGGAGGATCCAAACACGCGCGTGGTGCAGTTCATGCGCTCCCTTTCAGACGTCAACGAGGCCGATGCCCTGGTGGTCATCAATGGATCCCGCGAGCCCGCGTCCGTCACCATCCCGAGCGACGAGGGCGCGCCCTGGCAATTGGTGTGGGACTCGGCGCTTGAGACCCCGCCAACCAATGCGTCGGCCGATGTTGCGCCGGGCTCCGTGCAAGAGCTGCGGCCCATGACCATCCAGCTCTATATCAGCGAGCCAGCCGCCAACTAACTGTGTCTAGCTAGCCGGCTCCAGGACAAAGCCGTCGATGAATCCCCAGTCCTCGGCGCCCAGGGTGCCGTCAACGCTCACCGTGAGCGTGCCGTCGGCCCCAACTGTTACGCCTTCAATGATGGCCTGATGCCAGACCTGCCAGCCCTCAAGCTGGAGCGGCGCCGTCCACTCGCCTTCGGAGCCCCTCGCGTTGAGCGCTATCTGCGCTCCCGCCGGGTCCACGTCCGCCCCGTGCACCGCTACTCGCACGTTGTAGGCGCCGGGCGCGAGCCCAGTGACGGTTTGGGCCACGGAGAACGTGTAGTCCTTGTCGCTCCAGAAGTTCAGCACGCGCTTGTCCATGGCAGCGGGCACGTTGTCGTCAACCACCTTGAACGTTGCGGCGTTGGACTCCAAGGTCCACATCGTGAGGTCCTCGTCCTCAAACCCGGGATTTAGCAGCACATTTATGGGCCCGACGGCTATGGTCGCCGTGACCTTGGCGGTGCCACTAAGGGTGGCGTCAGTAATGGTGCCGGTTGCGGTTTGGGTGCCTTCTGCGCTCGTGTCCACAGCCGTGTTGCTCCACGTGACGGGCACGTCCTTGCTCGTGCCGTCGTTGTAATGCACGGTCACGGTGGCAGGCAGGGCCACGGTGCCGCCAACCTGCACGGCAAGCTGGGGTGCGTCGATCTGCGAGATGGCGAGCGGCGCGGTGGCGCCGCGGCGTGCGTATTCAAAGGCCCTGAGCGATTCGAGGGGCGTGCCGTCCGCGTCAAAGAGGGTCTGGTTGTCCCAAGCGTTGCCGCCGTAGTGGGCTCCAGCGTCGTTGGGGTCGTAGACGGCGGCAAAGCTCGTGGCCCATCCGGAGCCAAACTGCTCCCACAGCTTGGCGTTGGCCACGGCGTCATCCGGCGGACCAACCGGCAGCCAAGCGGGCTCCCAATAGAAGACGCCAATGCCCGCGTCTCCCACATCCGCAACGGCCTGAATGACGTCCCGCACGGCGGTCGCTTGCCCTTGCACGGAGATGGGGTACTGGGTGGCGTCTGTTGCGAGGCCAATGGTGTTGGGGTAGCCGTCGGCGTCGTCAAGCGTGCGCACCCACGAGGTCTCAGCAACCATCACCTTCTTGCCGTAGGTGTCCGCGACGTGCTTCAGGACCGCCGTGAGGTTTTCCGTGGTGCCGTGCCAGAACGGATAGTACGAACTCGCAAAGACGTCGTAGTCCACATCAAAGTTGTTGAGGATCTGCGCGATACGTTCGTACGAACCCTCTTGTTCAGGGTTGGCAAAGTGCACCGCCACCAGCGCCTTTGGATAGACCTCGCGCGTGGCCGCTGCTCCTGCGTTGAAGATGGCGCACATGCCATCCCATGCCACCACTCCCGCCACACCATTGTTTGTCTCATTGCCCGTCTGCACCATCGCCACGTCAACGCCGGCGTCCTTCATCGCGGTGAGGGTCTCGCGCGTGAAGTCTCCGGCTGCGGTGGCCTTGTCCGGCGTGGACATGTCTGCCCACGCCTTTGGCACCATCTGCTTGGCGGGGTCAGCCCAGAAGTCCGAGTAGTGGAAATCGACAAGCACCTTGAGGCCCGCCTTGGTGGCGCGCTTACCTATCTCGGTTGCCCGCACCGGGTCCACGTTGCCGCCGCCGTACCCGTTGCCGTCGGCATCGAAGGGGTCGTTCCACACGCGCACCCGCACGTGCGTGATGCCCGAGTCCTTGAGCACGTCAAACAAGTCCGCTGGCTTGCCGTCCCAGCCTTTGAACGTGACGCCGGACTCCTCAAGCGAGAGCACCGTTGACACGTCAACGCCGTTGGCAAAGTCTGCTGGCAGGTTCTCCACCTTGTTCACCACAATTCCTGCCTCCACGGGTCCGGAGTTGTCCGTACACGCCGCCAGGGAGGTCGCTACTGTGACCGCTCCCAGAACGGCGATGGCCAAACGCCAACGAAACCTCCTATTCATGAAGAGTGCGCCCCTAGCCCTTTACCGAGCCGGCAGTGAGCCCGCCAACGATGTAGCGCTGCAGCGCGAGGAACAGCACGAGCACGGGAATGGCGGCGATCACGGCGCCCGCCGCGAACAGTCCCCAATTCGCAACGAGCTGATCGGAGACCCAGTTGTACATGCCAACGGCAAGCGTCCAGTTGCTCTCTTTGGTCAGCACGATCTTGGAGAGGATGAAGTCGCCAAACGCCACCATGAAACTCAGCAGCGCCACCACCGCGAGGATGGGCGTCACGAGCGGCATGATGAGTCGCCAAAACGTCTGCGCGTGAGTGGCGCCATCCACCTTGGCAGATTCGTCGATCTCCGTGGGGATGGAGTTGAAGAAGCCGTACATGAGGAACGTATTGGCTCCCAGTGCACCGCCCAGATACACGCAGATCAATGCGATCTTGGAGTTGAGGCCAAGCACGGGAACCACGTTGCCAAGCGCCAGCAGCAGCAAGAACACCGCGATGAACGCCACGGTCTGAGGGAACATTTGCACAATCAACAAAGTGGTGAGCGAGGTCCGTCGGCCCCTGAAACGGAAGCGCGAGAACGCGTACGCGGCGGCGGCACCCATCAACGTGGCGCCTATAGCCGTGGCGAAGCCCACCTCGAGGGTGTTGAGCACCCACGTCCAGTACTTGGTGTCTCCCAACGCTTGGTAGTTGGCCAGGCTGAACTGCGCGAACAATCGGCTGGAACCCGCGAGCGAGCCAATCTTGGAGAACGACGCGGACAGCACGTACACGAGCGGGAATGCGGCAATGAACACCACGAGCACGGCGACCGGATACTTCCAGGCCACCTCCACCATCCACCGGGATCGCTTGGTTGGAGCCTTCTTGACTTCCGGCGGCTTGGGAGCCTTGGCCGTAGCGGGAGTTGTTGTAGTCATGACTAAAACTCCTCAAGTTTGCGAGTTTGGCGGAAGGCAATCGCGGAGACAACACCAACGACGATGAAGACCAGAATCGACAGTGCCGACGCCAAGCCGTAGTCGGCCTTGCCGCCTTGCACCCCGGATATTCGATAGATCGCCGAGATCAGCAGGTCCGTATATCCCAGTCCGGTATTGGACTCAGGCATGGCTGGTCCACCCTCGGTGAGCATCCAGATGATGGTGAAGTTGTTGAAGTTGAACGCAAAGGACGCGATCGCGAGGGGTGCCGTGGAGATGAGCAGCAGCGGCAGGGTGATGGACCGGAATTGCTTGGACGCCCCCGCACCGTCGATGCGTGAGGCTTCCATGGTCTCCTTGGGGAGAGCCTGCAACGCGCCCGTGCACACCAAGAACCAATACGGATAACTGAGCCAGAGGTTCACCATGAGCACGGAGAAGCGCGCGAGCCACTGATCTTGCAACCAGGGGATCTCGGCACCGCCAAAGAACCAGTCGTTGATGATGCCAAACTGACGATTGAGCATGCCCTTGAACAGCAGCGCGGACATGAACGCGGGGAAGGCGTACGGCAGGATGAAAAGGGTGCGCCAAACCTTGCGGCCGCGCACCCGTTCGTCGTTGAAGATGATCGCGAGGACCAATCCAACGAAGAAGCTCGAGAGCACCGTGAGGATCGCGAAGGCGAACGTCCACGCCGTGACCTTGAGCAACGGCCCCGCGTAGTTGGTGTCCGTGAGCGCCTTGGTGAAGTTCTGGAACCCCACCACCACGCGCCAGCCAACCGTCAGCGTGGACCCGTCCTCGGCAATGAACGATCCCGTGTTGGGATCCGCGACGTAGACCACACCGGTATCCACGTTGGTCATGGTCTGCAGCTCTTCGCTCCACACCAAGACCGAGCGATAGATGGCGCCGTTGATCGCGTCCTGGGTGCGAATGGAGCCCTCGTCCGCGTCATCGGAGACGGGCACACGCAGCACCACAACGTCCTTCTGCATCTGCTGATCGGAGTAGATATCCGACGTTGGAATGACATCAAAGCCCGGCACCTCAGTGGCTCGCCCAGAGCCGTCAACCACAGCGTCGGGCGCTACTTGAAGCGGTTGCTCAGCGGTGCCAACCTTGACCACGCCCTCATCCACGATGGCAAAGCCAAGCTCGCTGCCGCTGCGCACAACGGTGAGTGGATACGTGGGCGAGCCGTCAACCTTCTTCTCGTTCTGAATGAGGTTGGCGTCAATGGCCTGCTGCTGCGTGAGGTTGTGCCCAGTGCCGTAATTGGTGAAGGCAACGTAGCCCGTGTAGGCCATCGTGAACACCTGAAATACCAGCAGGAAGACGAGGCCAGGGAAGACATATTTGAGAGGAACAGCGAGCTTGGTGAAGTAAATGATGTCCGCAACCACAAGCAGCACCACCATCGCGATGAGGATGCCCCAAGCTTGGGCGCCGATCGCGGAGAAGATCGTCGCGAGTCCAAACGCGTTGACGAGCATCATCAACACGAGTTTGCTGACGAACCCCCATCCCATGCCCTGCCAGCGACGCGCAAGCGATGTGCGCTGCGGCGGCGCCTCGGGATCGTCAAGAACGGTGGATGGCATCTTTGCTCTCCTGGGTAGTTCTTACCTCATTGTGCCGCGAGGGCGGCGAGCGGGTGGGGTGGGGCGCCGATTGCGCCCCACCCCACCGCTAAAGCACCTAGGAGGCGCTGATCGCCGCAGCGAGGTCGGAGTTCATCTTGGTCCAGGTGGCCTCGGGGTCAGCACCCTGGATGATCTTCACCTCCGCAGCGTTCCAGAGGTCCCAAACCGAACCCATCTCGGGGATGGACGGCATGGGAACGCCCAGCTTGGCGGAGGCTGCGAAGCCGGCGACGATGGGGTCGCTGGCTACCTGGTCCTCAACCGAGATCATGGCGGGGATACGAGGGTCAGCCTCGTACAGCGCCATCTGTGCCTCTGGTGTTGCCATGTACTGCGTCAGGAACGCGTTCGCGATGAGCGCGTTCTTGGACTGCGAGCTCAGGTAGAAGCCCTGCACGCCCACGAACGGAGCGGCTGGCTGGTCACCTGCCGAGGGAACCGGGTACACGGCAAGCTCCATGCCTGCATCCTTGTAGCCCTGGATGACCCACGGTCCGGCAACGGTGTACGGCGCCTTGCCGCTCGTGAAGAGCGTGTTGTTGGTGTCGTAGTCGATGTCGGTGGTGATGATGCCGGTGCCCTTTTCGCCGTTAGCTCCAAGCCACTTCGCGAAGGCGGTACCAGCGTCGCCGCCCATGCCAACCTCGTTGGTGTACGAGCCATCAGCTGCCTGCACAAACACAGGTGCGCCGAACGACGTCTGGAACGGGTACATCGTGTAGCCATCACCAGTGGTACCACCAACGTTGATCACAAAAGGCTTGTCCGTCTTTGCTTCGGTGCCCTTGGCGATCATGTCGTCCCATGAGGTGGGAGCGGTGTCGCCAACGATCTTGGTGTTGGCGATGAGCGCAACAGCCTCGGTGGCGTAGGGAAGGCCATAGGTCTGGCCGTCGTAGGTGAACGCCGCGGTGGACACGGGCTCAAATTGGTCCGCGACCGCCGAGATGTCAACGGGCGCCACAACGCCTGCGGTCACGAGTGAACCGAGCCAGTCGTGAGCGCCGATCGTGAGGTCGGGGCCTTCACCGGTGGGAACCTGAGCAATGAAGTCTGCGCGGATGTCGGCAAAGTTCTTGACGACCGTCTCCACCTTGGCGCCGGTCTCCTGTTCAAAGGTCGCCGCTGCAGCTTCGATTGCGGGCTGGCGGTTCTCGTCCACCCAGATGGTGAGCGTCACGCCGGTGCCGTCAATGGCGGGCGTGGTTTCCGAGGGCGTCACTGAGGGAGACGCCACGGGAGTCTCGCTGGAGCTGCAAGCTGCCAGCAGACCGGCGACCGCCACAACGGCGGCACCGATGCCGATCTTCTTAATCATGGAATGTTCCTTCCAGGTTGTTGCCACACTGCGCTGCTCGGTTGAGGTCGCGTCATTGCGGCGAGTATTGCGGGATCGTGTCCCGTTTCAGTTGTGTGGTTTCCTGCCTAGCGGCTTGTGCTGCAAGGTGGTGACGATCAGTGACCACCTCCTTGGGAGGCGGCAGCCGTGCGGATCACCGCAACGTCTCCCGCCCCTAACTCCCACTCCCCGGCGAGCGACTCGCCGGAAAGCAAGTTCTCACCCGCGACGGACAGCGTCACGGGGTCGTTGCGGTGGTTGATCGCAACAACAAAATCTGCATCGGCTCCGTGGCGCGTGATGACCTCTACTCGCTCGGGGAGCCCCTGGGTGGTGATGCCTGCGTCCGCATATACCCGGTCTAGCACGGGAGCCAGATCGGCGACGGTCAGAACCGTTCCCACGTACCAGCCGGTGCCCTCGCCGTACGCATTGCGCGTCACGGCCGGCTCGCCGTTTCCTGGTCCGCTCGTGTGAGAAGCGATCACCTGCGCACCCTCAAGCCGGATGTCTTCTTGCCAGACGCTGGGGCTGAGTTGCGTGCCGTCGCCGAGGGTCGCGCTTGCCACCTCGTGCTCGCGTAGCGGCAAAAACTCCTCCACCGTGAGCCCAAGCGCCTCGCGCAGGGGAGCGCCAAAACCGCCCTCATGCACAGCGTCGTGCTCGTCAACGATGGCGCTGAAACATGAAACCAGCAGCGTGCCACCTTGCTGCACGTAGGCGGTGAGGTTGGCAGCGTTGGCCCTGCTCAAGAGGTACGACGCTGGGGCAACTACCAACTTGTAGCCACTTAGATCTGCGCTCGGGTGGGCAAGGTCAACCGTGAGCCCATCGCGCCAAAGCCGCTCGTAGTAGGCACGGATGCGTTCGCGCGGGGACAGATCCACCGAGGGGCGCCACTCGAGCTCTTGTGCCCAAATGGACTCGAGGTCATAGAGGATCGCCACGTCTGCCGTGACCTGCGAACCCTTGACGGCGTCGAGCTTGGCGAGCGTTGACCCCAGCTCCACCACCTCACGCCACACGCGCGAGTCCGTTCCGGCGTGCGGCAGCATCGCTGAGTGGAATTTTTCCGCGCCCGAACGCGATGCGCGCCATTGGAAGAACAGGATCGCGTCCGCCCCGCGGCCAAAGTGGGACAGCGCGTTGCGCGCCATCTCCCCCGGCACCTTGGCCACATTGCGCTCTTGCCAGTTGACGGCCGAGGTGGAGTGCTCCATGAGGATCCATGGCTTGCCACCCGCGAGGGAACGCGTGTAGTCCGCCGCGAGGGCGAGGCCAATCTCGCCTTCCGGGTCAGCCGCAGTGAGGTAGTGGTCGTTGGCCACGATGTCCACGAGCTCTGCCCATTTCCACAACTCGGTGGTGAACGATTGATGCGCCATGAAGTTGGTGGTGATGGGCTGCGAGGCATACGCACGGATCGCGTCGCGCTCCACCACGTAGCACTCGCGCAGCTGGGTATCCGTGAAGCGCATGAAGTCCAGCTTCTGCGCGGGGTTGATGGCGGAGGGCACGGCGGCCGGGGCGCCAATCTGGTCCCACTCCTCGTAGTGCTGCCCCCAGAAGGCCGTCCCCCACGCCGTGTTAAGGGCGTCCAGTGTGGTGTAGCGGCTGCGCAGCCAAGCGCGGAAGGCGCCAACGCTTGCCTCCGAGTAGTCCTCGCCTACCGGCACGCCGTATTCGTTGTGGACGTGCCACATCACCACCGCGGGGTGCTCGGCGTAGCGGCGCGCCAACTCGCTTGCGAAGTGGGCTGTGGCCTTGGTGTACTCCCCCGCGCTGTGCGATGCCATGCCGCGCGAGCCAAAGCCCAGCGGCACACCGGCCTTGGTGACGGCCCGAGCGTGCGGGTACTTGGCAAAGAACCATGCCGGAGGGGAAGCCGTGGGAGTGCCCAGGTCTACGGCAATGCCGTTCGCGTGCAGCAAATCCAGGAGCTCGTCGAGCCAGGCGAAGTCAAAGATGCCCTCTGAGGTCTCGATGAGGCCCCACGAGAAGATGCCAACCGAGACCAGGTTCACGCCCGCCTCACGCATGAGCCGTACGTCCTCCTGCCACGTCTCGCGCGGCCACTGCTCAGGGTTGTAATCGCCTCCGTAGGCGATGCCTGAGATGGCCGGCCAGGCTACTGGCGCAGTCATGACACTCCGTTGGGTCAGGGGGTAACCGAGAAGTCACCCGAGGTCTTCATTGTCACATTTCACCACTGGGACCGGTCCCAGTGTAAACGGTTACATAGATTCGTTGCCAAACTGATACCAATTCCGTTACCGATCTGTGACCGTTCCCAGTGCCCGACTGTTGGCGCGTGACTTCGAGGACTACGCTGACTTCTTGTGGCATCCCCTACCAAGAACCGCAAGCCGACCATCCGGGACGTCGCGGCGGCAGCGGGGGTCTCGCGCGGCACCGTCTCGCGCGTCATTAACGGTGGGCACTGGGTCTCCCCCGATGCTCGCAAGGCCGTTGACGCGGCCATCCAGTCAACGGGTTATCACGCCAATCACCACGCGCGCTCGCTAGCCACAGGACGCGCCAACTCGCTCGCCTTTCTGCTCACCGAGCCCCAGCACCTGCTCTTTGCCGATCCCACCTTCTCGATCCTCTTGCGCGGCGCGGCCGAGTCCCTCGCGCGGCGGCATATGACGCTCGTGCTGCTGGTGGCCGGCAGCCCCGCTGAACGGGAAAACGTGGCTCAATTCGTGTCTGGCGGCCACGTGGACGGCGTCATGCTGGTGTCCTCGCACGAGTCCGAGCCGCTGCTCGATTCGCTCATCGCCGCAGGCGTGCCCACCGTTGCGTGTGGTGGGGTGCTTGGCCGTGCCGATGATGTTCCCAGCGTGCAGGTGGACGAGATCGGATCCGCGCGGATCATGACGCGGCACCTCATGGACCGCGGCCACAAGCGCATCGCAACCATCACCGGACCGCCGGACACGCCGGGGGGTCGCTACCGGCTGGTGGGCTTCCAAGAAGAGCTGGGCGATCTCTTTGATCCGGGCCTCGTGGAACAGGGCGACTACACCATGGAGTCCGGAGCCGACGCCATGCAGCGGCTTCTTGACCGCGCGCCAGACATCGACGCGGTGTTCGCCGCCTCGGATCTCATGGCTTCCGGAGCCATGGCAACTTTGCGTCGATTCGGTAAGCGTGTACCTGACGATATTGCGGTGGCCGGATTCGACGACTCGGGCCTCGCCGCGACACTTGAACCGCCGTTGACAACCATGCGCCAGCCCTTTGATGAGGTCTCCGACAACATGGTGGACCTCCTGCTGCGCGTGATCGACGGCAAGGAGCCGCCTTCCGTGGTGCTCGACACCACGCTCGTGGTCCGTCAAAGCACCTGAGTCGCAACGTGCGGCCGCCCGGCGGCGAACTTCTCCCGGCGCAGCAAGTACCCCGGGATCGAAAACCCTAGTAGTTTCGGTATATGTCAGTGCCCCAGGTTCTGTCGGTGGGACGAATCCCCATCGTGGACGTCGGCCCGGTGCTCGAAGGCGGCCGCTGGCCGGCGCGAGCCGTGGTGGGCGAGGCGGTTCCCATCACTGCCACGATCTTCCGCGAGGGTCACGACGCCGAGGGCGCGAACGTGGTCATCACGCGTCCGTCCGGCCGTACGCAGACGCTCCCCATGCCCGTCAAGGAATGGGGAATCAGCCTTTACGAAACCATCTACCTCCCCAGCGCGGAGGGCTTGCACCACTTCCGCATCGAAGCTTGGTCCGACCCATTCGGCAGCTGGGCGCACGCCGCTCGCGTCAAGATTCACGCTGGCGTGGACGTGCAGCTCATGCTCGACGAGGGCGTCGCTGTGCTCACGCGCGCCATAGACGAGGTACACCGCGCGGAGCCGCGCCAGCAGGTGCTGCGCGACGCCATAGCCGCCCTCCAAGACGGCCACCAAGATCCAGAGGCTCGCCTTGCCCCCGCATTGTCCGACGCTGTGCGGGCTGTACTTATCGCCTCACCTTTGCGCGACTACGTTACGAGCTCGCCCGAGTACCCACTGTTGGTGCAGCGAGAACTGGCCCTAGCGTCGGCCTGGTACGAGATTTTTCCCCGCTCCGAGGGGGCGAAGGTCAATAAGCGCACAGGCGAGTGGGCGTCGGGCACGTTTACTACGGCGTCCAAGCGCCTGCCCACGATCGCCGCGATGGGCTTTGACGTTGTCTACCTGACTCCCATCCACCCCATTGGCCTCACGTATCGCAAGGGGCGCAACAACTCGCTCAAGGCGGAGCCGAGCGACCCCGGCAGTCCCTACGCGATTGGGGCGGCGGAGGGCGGTCACGACGCGATCCATCCGCAGTTGGGGACTCTCCGTCAATTCCGCAACTTCACGGCACGCGCCCACGAGCTGGGACTGGAAGTGGCGCTGGACCTCGCCCTGCAGTGCTCGCCAGACCACCCGTGGGTCACGGAGCACCCCGAGTGGTTCACCACGCGCCTCGACGGCACCATCGCCTACGCGGAGAACCCGCCAAAGAAGTACCAGGACATTTACCCCCTGAATTTTGACAACGATCCTGAGGGCATCTACGTAGCGATCAGGGATCTGCTGGAGCACTGGGTGGCGGCGGGCGTGACGCTCTTCCGCGTGGACAATCCGCACACCAAGCCGCTCACGTTCTGGGAGCGCTTGCTGCGGCACTTCCAGGAGCACCACCCAGACGTCATCTTCCTCGCAGAGGCGTTCACGCGCCCTGCCGTGATGCACACGCTTGCGCGGATTGGCTTCCACCAGAGTTACACCTATTTCACGTGGCGCCAGAGTGCCGAGGAGATGGCCGAGTACCTCGAAGAGCTGAGCGGACCGGCGTCCTTCTACATGCGCCCCAACTTTTGGCCAACCACGCACGACATCCTCACCCCTGACATGCAGCACGGCGGTCCGCCCCTGTACCGGATGCGCGCGGTGCTCGCGGCAACGGGCTCGCCAAGTTACGGCATCTATACCGGCTACGAGTTTGTGGAGAATGTGCCGCGCCCTGGCGTTGAGGAGCAGATCGACAACGAGAAGTACGAGTTCAAAGCCCGCGACTGGGCGCAGGCGGACGTCTATGGCATCGAGACCCTGCTCACCAATCTCAACCACCTCAGGGCGCACCACCCGGCCACGCGCCGCCTGCGCGGCCTCACCATCCACCCAAGTTCCAACTCCAAAGTGCTGTGCTTCTCGCGACACCTGAGCGCCGCCGAGTCGCCAACTGGGAAGGAGGACACCGTGATCACGGTTGTGAGTTTTGACGCTCACCACGTCCAGGAGGGCGTGGTGTGGCTTGACCTCGGAGAGATCGGCAAAACGGACGACGCTGTGCTCGCCGTAGACGACGCCGTCACCGGGGATACGTTCCACTGGGGGCGGGAATTCTTTGTGCGCTTTGATCCCGCAGTGACACTTGCGCACGCGGCGGTGGTGAGGCATTCATGAAGCGACTTCTCAAGGCGCTGCCCAAGCGCGAGCGCGACCTCATGAACGATCCCCTGTGGTACCGAACGGCAGTCTTCTACGAGGTGCTCGTGCGGGCGTACCACGACTCCGATTCGGACGGAATTGGCGACCTCCGCGGGCTCATCAAACGGCTCGACTATCTCTCATGGCTGGGCGTTGACGCGCTGTGGCTCCCGCCGTTTTATCCGTCCCCACTGCGGGACGGCGGCTACGACGTTGCCGACTACCGGGGCATTGACCCCCGCTACGGCACCATGGCGGACTTTGAGGAACTGATTGAGGAGGTCCACCGGCGCGGCATGCGCATCACGATTGACCTCGTCATGAACCACACGAGCGATCAACACCCCTGGTTCCAGGCCTCTCGCCACGATCGGAACGGGCCATACGGCGATTACTACGTGTGGAACGACACCAACGACAAGTGGCTAGACGCGCGCATCATCTTCACGGACGTTGAGACGTCCAACTGGGCTTGGGACCCGGTACGGGAACAGTACTTCTGGCATCGCTTCTACTCCCATCAGCCAGACCTTAACTTTGAGAATCCCAAGGTGCGGCAGGAGATGCTCGATATTGCGAGCTTCTGGCTCGCCAAGGGCATCGATGGGTTCCGGCTGGACGCCGTCCCCTACCTCTTCGAGGACGACGGCAATGCGGGCGAAAACGACCCCCGCACCCATGCGTTCCTCCGCGAACTGCGAGCGCTCGTTGATCGCGAATCACCACAAGCGGTGCTGCTCGCCGAGGCCAACCAGCCTCCGCACGAGGCGGCCGAATACTTTGGCACCGAGGAGGAGCCGGAATGCCACATGTGCTTCCACTTCCCGGTCATGCCGCGCATCTTCTATTCCATCAAGGCCGAGGACGCAACCAAACTCCGCGAGGTACTCCACAACACCCCCGTTCCCCCCGCAAATGGGCAATGGTCAACGTTCCTGCGCAACCATGACGAGTTGACGCTCGAGATGGTGAGCGTGGAAGAGCGCCACCAGATGTTTGATTGGTACGCGCCGCACCCCCAAATGAAGGCGCACACCGGCATCCGCCGCCGCCTCGCTCCCCTGCTCGACAATTCGCGCCACGCGATGGAACTCGCGCATGCGCTGATCCTGTCGCTGCCCGGCACTCCGTGCCTGTACTACGGCGACGAGATCGCGATGGGCGACAACGTCTGGCTCCCGGATCGCGACTCTGTTCGCACCCCCATGCAGTGGGACCCGGACCGCAACGCGGGCTTCTCCGATGCCGATCCCGGCGCCCTCTACTTGCCCATCGTGCAGTCACTGGTGCACCACTACAACGGCGTCAACGTGGAGCGCGACCTCATGCAGGACACCTCGCTCGTGTATTGGCTGCGGCGCTTCCTCGCGGCGCGCGCTCAACACCCCGCGTTCTCCGACGGCGGGTATGAGGATGTCCCCAGCGACCACCCGTCAGTATTCTCATTTCTCCGGACGCATCCAGAAGAGTCAGTGCTTGTAGCGATGAACTTCTCGTCGCATCAGGCATCCGCGCTGGTGTCGCTCCCCGAGCACGCAGGAAGGAAGGTGCGTACCATCGTCAACAAGACTCCCTTCCAAGACGTGTCAGAGGATGGCACGCTACGCCTCACGTTCGCTCCTCAATCCTTCTACTGGCTGGTGGTGCGTCGTGGCTAACGTCGATAAGGCGATACTCGCCGAAGTTGCGGCTGGCACGTTTTACCAGCCACATTCGGTGCTCGGCCCGCACGTGTCCAACGGCGAGGTCACCATTCGCGTGTTGCGTCCGCTCGCGTCCGTGGTGGAGATTGAAACGCTTGACGGCCGGTTTGAGGCCAAACACGAGCATCACGGAGTTTGGGTTGCGGAACTTCCGGGCGCAGACGCTCCCGACTACCGCGTGCATGTCACCTATGACGCGGAACCGGTGATCACGGACGATCCCTACCGCTTCCTGCCCACCTTGGGCGAGCTGGATCTGCACCTCATCCGCGAGGGTCGCCACGAGCGCCTGTGGGACGTACTCGGTGCCAACGTCAAGCGATATCCCTCGGTACTGGGGGACGTCACTGGTACCGCCTTTGCGGTGTGGGCGCCCAACGCGCGCGCCGTGCGCATCGTTGGCGACTTCAACCTGTGGCAAGGCGCATCGCATGCGATGCGCTCACTGGGCGTCTCCGGCGTGTGGGAGTTGTTTGTGCCGGGCATCGGCACCGGGACTACCTACAAGTTTGAAATCCTGGGCAAGGACGGCCGGTGGCGCCAAAAAGCCGACCCCATGGCCAAGTCCACGGAGCGCCCACCCCAGACAGCGTCGGTCGTTACTGAGTCTTCCTATACGTGGAGTGACAGCGCGTGGATGACGGACCGCCCGCACCACCAGCCACACCAGGCGCCCATGAGCACGTATGAGGTGCACCTTGGCTCGTGGCGTCAGGGGCTGAGTTATAGGGATCTGGCGCGCGAGCTCGTCTCCTACGTCAAGGAACTTGGCTTCACGCACGTGGAGTTCATGCCCGTCATGGAGCACCCTTTCGGCGGCTCGTGGGGTTACCAGGTCTCTTCTTACTACGCGCCCACGTCGCGCTTTGGGTCGCCTGACGACTTCCGCTTCCTCGTTGATTCGCTCCACCAGGCGGGCATTGGGGTCATCCTAGATTGGGTGCCCGGCCACTTCCCCAAGGACGAGTGGGCGCTTGGTCGCTTTGACGGCACGCCCCTGTACGAACACCCCGATCCGCTGCGCGGCGAGCAGCCCGACTGGGGCACCTTCGTGTTCGATTTTGGGCGGCCCGAGGTTCACAACTTCCTGGTCGCCAACGCCACCTACTGGCTGCAGGAGTTCCACGCGGACGGCTTGCGCGTGGATGCCGTGGCCTCGATGCTCTACCTGGACTACTCGCGCGAGGCGGGCCAGTGGCGCCCCAATGTGCACGGCGGGCGCGAAAACTTGGACGCTATTGCGTTCCTGCAAGAAGCGAATGCGGTGGCGTATCGCGCCAATGCCGGCATCGTCATGGTGGCGGAAGAATCCACGGCCTGGCCGGGCGTCACCGCGCCCACCAACGCGGGCGGACTGGGGTTTGGCCTCAAGTGGAACATGGGCTGGATGAACGACACCCTGCGCTACATGCAGGAGACGCCCATCAATCGCTCGTACCACCACCACACCATCACGTTCTCGATGATGTACGCCTTCTCCGAGCAGTTCTTGCTGCCCATCAGTCACGACGAAGTTGTCCACGGCAAAGGTTCGCTCCTGGACCGCATGCCGGGCGATCAGTGGCAAAAGATCGCGGGTGTGCGCGCCCTGCTCGCGTATCAGTGGACCCACCCGGGCAAGCAACTGCTCTTCATGGGCTGCGAGTTTGGCCAGGAGGCCGAGTGGTCTGAGGGACGCTCGCTCGATTGGTGGCACCTCGAGGACAGCCTGCATGGCGGGTTGAAAGACCTGGTACGGGACCTCAACGGGCTCTACAAGCAGACGCCGTCACTGTGGGAGCGGGACTCGGACCCGGGCGGGTTCGCGTGGATCGACGCCGACGACTCCGAACACAACGTGCTCGCCTACGTGCGCTTTGACAACGCTGGCACTCCCGTTGTGGTGGTGGTCAACTTTGCCGGCGTGCCCCACGAGGGCTACCGCCTTGGCTTGCCCCACGCCGGCCCTTGGGACGAGCTCCTCAACACCGATTCCGAGCTTTACGGCGGCTCCGGCGTTGGGAACATGGGCCGCATCGAGGCGGCACCCAAGGGCTGGAAGGGCCAGCCCGCATCAGTGACGCTGCGCCTGCCCCCGCTGGGTGCGGTGCTTCTCCGCCCCGGGTCCTAAGCGGTCAGTACAGCGCGGCTGCGAGGGCCCTTCGTGCGGTGGTGACGCGGGGGTCGTCGCCGCCAACAACGTCGAACAGTTCCACGAGACGCTCGCGCGCGGCGTCACGCTCGTCGCCCGCGCTGGCGCGCACCACGTCAAGCAGACGAGCGAACGCGTCCTCAACGGCTCCGCTCAGCACATCTAGATCTGCCACGGCCAGCTGCGCGCCGGCGTCGCCTGCGGCGGCGGCCGCGCGCACCGTCGCGGGATCAAGCTCTCTCGTGCGCGCCATGAGGCTCACCTGCGCGAGCCCCGCCTTTGCGTCCGCGTCACGCGGGTTTTCGCGCAATGCCTTGTTGTAGGCGGCGATGGCGCCGTCAAGATCGTCCCGCTCAATGGCGTCGTACGCCTCTTGATGAAGCGGGGGTAGCGGCGCCTCGGCGGGTTCGGCTGCTTCGCCTGGGGCAGCGCCGTCGCCAGCGGGCATGCCGGCCTCGCGGGCAATCTGCAGCAGTTGACGCACTACGTCGAGCAGCTGAGCGTCATCGGCGGTGCCCTGGAACACCGGTGCCGGGCGCCCACCAATGAGCGCCACCACCGCCGGAACCGCGTTGACCTGCAGCGCTTGCGCAATGGCAGGCTCGGCGTCTACGTCGCACACCCCAACCGTGATGAGCCCGCCCTCGTCCGCACACACGCGCGCAAGGCGCGCCGCGAGGTCCTCGGACGCGGGCGAGGCAGAGGAGACAAACGCCAGCAGTACCGGAGCCTGGAGCGAAGCCTGGGCGAGCTCCTGCAGGGACTGTTCCGTCACCGCAGTGGCGCCGCTCGGCACTCCTTGCTCAGAGCGTCGGGCCTGCGCAGCCAGCGCCCCCAGGTCAACCGCGCCTCTCATGGGAGGAACTGTCACTTGGGACTCACTTTCACGAGGTTGTGGTCGGTGGCAACCAGGCCGGGCTTGTCCGTGACGGTTGGGCCCGGGATGTAAAGCACCACCATGTCGTTATAGGTGTGCACCACTTTGGTAGTCAATTTGCCGCCGGTCAGCAACGCCTTGTCCGCGGCGGGAATGGACACCTTTGCGCCCTTGACCGTGAAGGTGGAAACCACGGAGACGGGCGAGAAGACCAGCGCGCCACCCTCCGCTGTTTGCAACACGTAAGTGCGCTCTTCGTCGTTGGTGATGGTGTCCTTGTAGGTGCCCTTGGCCTTCTTCGCGGCCTTGCTCAGCACCGTGCGCGCCGTGAAGAGTTGCTCACGGTACGGATCGGCAGCGAACTCGGCGTTGAGCGGGCTCGAGGCGCCGTCCTGCAGCAGCTTGATGTAGTCGTTGAGCACGGCACCAGGCGTTGGCGACATCGAGGGATCATCGAGTGGCAGCTGTGCCGCCCCAGTCGCCGGGCCAGCCATTGCGGGCAGCGTTGCGCCAGGCACCATGTGGGTCCAGGCGCGCATCTGGTAGTTGTCGTCCACCGAGTCCTGCACCCACAGTTGCACCACGGGCGTGACGTCTTCAGCGGGCTGCTCCGTGACGGCAACGAGCACGCGCGGCCACGTGTCCTCCGCCGAGGCGTAGATGGCCTGCGTCGCGCTGGGAATGACGTCGGGAACGAGCTTCTTGTCCGCCTTCTGCTGTTTGTACTCCGCGGCGCGCACAATCTTCGCGTCATCGCCAACGCGATCCACGAGCAGCGTGGCATCCTGCGCCGCATCAGCGGCCGCGAGTTCTGCTGCGGTCTCGGCCACGATGCGGTCAGACTGAGCGTCCACTACGGCGGCGGCCTCGGCCGGCGCCGGTGCCGATGGCAGCTCCGGGATGGGCGGCGTGCATGCGCTCAAAGTCAGCGCAGCGGCAGTCACCGCGGCCAGCAGAACGGCGCGCCTCATGAGCGGTCCCCCTCGTCGTCGGTAGTGGCGTCGCTATCAGCGGCTGCTTCATCGGCAGCCACTTCCTCGTCAGCGGCTTCCTCAGCGGCGGCCTCCTCGGCTGGCGGTTGGAAGGCCAACGCTGCTGGCACCGGGGTGCTCAACGCAATCATGGGCACGGGGTCGGTAGGCGGTTCGTCCTCACCGACGATGGGGATGGAGCCCGTTGCGGGTGGCTCGCCTGGTATCTCGGCTACCGGCATGGCAGCACCCTGAGAGCGCCGATGCCTGCGGCTGCCGGGCTTGGGGTCCTGCTTGCCTGCGCCAACGCCGGAACGCTGCGCGAGCCATTCCTCGCCCCGCGTCTGCGCAGGCCTAACATCGATGAAGCGCGCGATGAGCGCTATCAAGCCAACGATGGTGAGCGCAACGCCCCACCAGATCACTTGGCCTATCCACTTGTCGTCAACGGTGCGCGGCAACGTGAGTTTCGCGGAATCGATGCTCTGACCGTCAATCGACTCCACCACCAAAGTCAGGCCAGCGGGCACCTCGACGGTTTTCACCGTGTACGTATTTGTCTCTTGCTCCGTGCTGCGCCAGATGTCTTGTGAACCTGCGGGCACAGCGCTAGGCGACGCGGACGGGCTGGCACTTGGCGCGGGAGTGGCAGATGCACTTGAGCTTGGGCTCGTAGAGGTCTTGCCCTGCGCAGTTGCTGAGGCGGTGGGCGACGGCGACGGGGACGGCGAGGGGGTGGTCACGGCCTCGCTCGTGGTTGCAGTCAGCGTGTCCCAATCGGACATGCCGGTGACGGTCACCGAAGTGCGGGTTGCGGTCCACGCCGCCACATCCTGTGTGCGCGCCGTGTGGACCGCCAACTGGCCATTACCGCTGACGGTGAGCGAAGCGTGGGGCGAAAGGGCAATCACTTCTGGGGGGACCACAACTACCGCGGCACCAACCTGGGCGGTTGGGGAGGCCGAGTCGCTCGGCTTGATCATGTTGGCAAAGCCCCCAACTGCCAACAAAATCAGGCCAAGCACCCCTGCGATGAGACCAGCTGTGCGCAAAGTCACCGGGAAAACTCCTTACCTTCGTCAAGACACTCTAGGAGTAACGCACGAGAGGGGCCAACCGTCGCTTTGGTTCCGCCTCTTGCGCGCACTACCCTGTTACCGGCGCCCGTTGCGGAAAAATCACCCCCGTGGCGAACAAAGGAGTGCACATGTCCGAAGAGAATCTCCCCTTCCCCGTCACGATGCGCGGATTTGATCGTGACGCAGTAGCCGCGCACATCGCTCGGCTTGAGGCGGACGTGGCAAGCGCCAAGAAGGTTGCCGCGGAGAGCGCGGAGAAGGAGAAGGCCGCCGCCAAGTCGCTTGCGGAGGCCAACAAGGCGCTGGGTGAGGCCGAGAAGCCCACCTACAAGGGCTTGGGTGCGCGTGTGGAGAACCTGCTGCGCTCGGCTGAGGAGCAGTCGTCTGACGTGCTCGCCCGCGCCACCACGCACGCACAGGACACTGTTGCTCGTGCGACCGTTGCGGCCCAGCAGCTACGTGCGCGCGCCGACAACGAGGTTGCCGAGATCCTCGCCCAGAGCCGCCGCGAGGCCGACGAGATCAAGACTCAAGCCGAGAATGCAGCCGCCGCGCTGAAGGAAGCATCCGAGCGTCAGGCAGCGGAGACGCTCGAACGCGCGCGCCGCGAGGCCGAGCGCAATGCCCAGAACGCCGATGCCGAGATTGCGGACAAAAAGGCAACCGCCGAGCGCGAGCTGCACACGTTGCGCGCCACTACGGAGCGCGAGACCACCGAGCACCTGGTGTCCAGCCAGCGCGAGGCGCAAGAACGCATCGACACCGCGCGCGCCGAGGCCGAGCAGCTTGTGGCCGATGCCACGGCAGAGGCCGCGACTCAGCGCGGCGAGGCGGAGGCGATCCTCAACGCGGCACGCGAGGAGGCTGAGCAGCTTTCCTCGGCAACCCAGGCGGAAGCCACACGGCTCGCCGCCGAGGCAGATAGCCGCCTCGCAGACGCACACGCCACGGCCGACGAACTCCTTGCCGCCGCACACGCCGACGCCGCGCAGGCACGCTCGCTCGCGGAGACGGAAGCACTGGATTTGCGCTCCACGGCGGAATCGGAAGTCTCCGCATTGCGCGCGGAATCGGCAGAGGCAGCTGCCGCAGCCGAGGAAGAGCTCGCAGAGATGCGCGCGTCCGCAGCGGCGCAAGTGGATCAAGAACGTGCGGTGCACGATGCTGCGCTCAAGCAGGAGCGCTTGCGCCACGAGACCGAACTCGCCAACGCAAAGGCCGAGTTCGAGGCCGCGATGGCACAAGCACGTCAGGATCACGACGAGCTCGTCACGAGTCAGCGTGCCGAAGCGGCCACACTTCTCAACCAGGCGGCTACCGATATCGCCAAGAACAAGGCAGAGCATGAGGCGCAGCTTGCGTCCGCGCGTGAGGCTCATGAAGCCCAGTTGGGCAGCGAGCGTAGCGAGCACGACGCTCTGGTCGCCTCGCAGCGCGCGGAAGCCTCGGCGACCCTCAAGCAGGCAAAGCGAGACGCCCAAGAGCTCCGAGCGGCGGTCGATGCCGAAGTCGCCGAACTGCGCGAAACCGCACAGCGCGAAACCGGAGAGCTGCGTGCCAGCGCGGACGCCGACACCGCCGCCTTGCGTGCGGAGACCGACGAATACGTGTCAACCCACAAGTCCAAGGCGAAGGCCGCATTCGAGGCCGCTACGGCCACCGCGTCCAAGTTGCGTGAGGACGCCGAGCGGGATGGCGCGGCAACCCTCGAGGCCGCCCGTGAGGAAGCCACCGCGCACGTAGTGGAGTCCCGCGAATCCGCGGCCAGCGAGCGTTCGAGCGCTCAGGCGGAAGCCACCGCGGTGCGCGAAGAGGCTCGACGCGCGCGCGAGGACCTGCAGATGGAGATCGCCAACAAGCGGGAGGACGCGGAGCGCGAGCTCACGCGCCGCAACGACGAGATGCAGGCGGAGATGCAAGCCCACGTCGCCGACGCGCAGGCACGCGCCGAGCAGGCGGAGGAACGGCTCGCTGCCGCGCTCGAGCGCGCGGAGGTGGTGCGCCGCGAATCCGAGGTGCACTCGCAGACGCTGCTCTCAAACGCTCGCAACAACGCCGACGAGATTGTCTCCGAGTCCCGCGAGCACGCGGAGGGGATCATCTCCGAGGCCGTTGCGGACGCCGAGCGCGAGCGCGCTGCCGCCCAGCACGAGGTGGAGGAGCTCAACCGCCAGCGCGAGTCCATCACGGGCTACCTTGACGACCTTCGCTCGCTGCTCTCGAACGACCCCATCGGCAACCTGGCCGCGGCCACGCGGCTCAAGGCTCCAGAAGCGGCTGCGGAGGGCCGGCCTGAGGCGGCTGAGGACAGCTCGGAGACCTCGGAGAAGTGACCGACAATCCGCACCTGCGCAAGGCCGAGGCAATGGCCCGCGCGCGGGAGGCGGAATCGGCCAAGGCGCGCATCCTCGTGGAGCAGTTTGCGCGGGACGCAGTGGCGGCCGGGGTCTCCCCGGAGCCCCTCACCGCCCGCGCGTACAACGGCTCCAGGCGCTACCGCACCCAGCTGACGGGCTGGTATCTCAAGCGCGACCGCTCCATCGGCATCTCCACGGACGGCGTGTTCTACGTGATGTCCACGGGCGGCTCGCTCAAGGAGCGCTTCACCGGTGTGACGCTCCAGCCAGGCGAGCCGCTGTTGGAAATTGGTCGCGGCGCGCGCGATGGCGAATCCATGCCGCTCACCGACGCCCTGGCCGGGCGCTTGGCCGCCGGCAACGACTGGCGCCCGGCTTAAGGTTAGGGCGCCGCGCGCGACCGCGCGCAGCCTCAAAACGCTCGGCTGGCTGCGATTCGCCCCGCCTCATGGCAGGTTGCGATAGATCTGGCGTCGATGCCCAAGTGTGATGACGAGCACCAAGAGTTTGCCGTCGTCGACGGTATAGATCACGCGATAATCGCCAACGCGGATTCGCAAGTACTCCGGGCGGCCCGTAAGGGTTCGGGAGGTCGGCGGCCGGGGGTAGCTACTCAGCAATTCCAGGGCGCCCAGCACCCGCCGACGAGCGACCGTGTCGAGCCTCCCAAGGTCCTTCTTAGCGCGCGTGGTCAGGCGGACGTCGAAGACGTCAGGCAAGCGTGATGCCCAATTCGTGGGCTACGTCTTCAAGAGCGAACGTTGGCGCGCCCTCGCGCATTTGCACCAATGCCTCATCAGCCGCCGCTGCGTCTTCAGCGTCTTCCAACGCCTGAAGTGCACGCCGAGCGAGCTCCACCTCAAGAATCGTCACCGTCTCGCGCCCGTGCTCGGTAACCGTGACGGGCGAAATCCGCGCAGCGTCAAGCGTCTCTGCCCAGCGTTGCCGGGCGTGCGTAGCGGTAATGTTAGTCATGTACGAATTGTACATTCTGTACAGAATCCTGGCTACTGCGCCGCGAATTGCGCCTTTCCATCCGCGGTGCTGACAAGCCGCACTTGTTGCCGCCGCCCCACCTTGACCTCTCCGGTGCACCTCGCGACAACGGCGGGATCGGCGATCTGCACCGTGCGGTCGTCGAGCCCCACGGCCTCGAACGTCTCCCCCACGTGCGGCGCCAATACCGCCGCCTCAACGACGTCCACGCATTCGCGGTCCACCGCTGAGCCAACGCGCACGTCCGCCGTGATGGCGTCCGCGAGCCCCGGAAGCGCGTCGTGCACCCATTGCGGAACGGGCTCCCCCGCGCAGTGGGCGAGGCACACCTCGGTGCCGTAGCGGTCCACGAGCCTGCGCAGCGGCGCGGTCACATGGGCGTACGGCCGCGCAAGCGCGCCGTGAGCCTGCTGCTCCGGAACGGGCATCGTGGGCACGTCAAACGGCTCCCACGCCGCGCCGCGAAAAAGCCGCGTGGCCTGCGTGAGGAAAGCGGCCGCCTTTGGTGACCCGACGTTGAGGCTGGCTAAGACGTCTGCGTAACCCTGGCCGTCGAGCCAAGCAATGCCGAGCGCGAGGGCTTGGTTGCGGAGCCTCTCCAAGTCTTGTGACTGGGCGGGCGGCATGGTGCGGAGCACGCCAACTCCGGCGGCGAGCATCATGCGGGCGGCGGCCTCGCCCGTGAGGAGCGAGACTTGGGCGTTGTCGTCCTCGAGGCCAACGGCAGCGCGGAACTCGAGCGCCAACTCGCCGTTGGCTTCCACAACCTCTTGAGAGGGCTTGGGCAGGGTCACGCCGCCGCGCTCGCGCACGTGGGAGCGCCTCGCGTCGCCCAGCGCCTTCATGGTCGTTATCAGGGACTTTGCCTCCGCGGGCGGGCGGCTTTGCAGTTCGTCGTACGAGTATTGGTGGCGCGATGTTACCCACGCGCGTTCCACACTCGCCGCGCCAATCTCGCCGCTGCGTGCAACCTCAATTGTCCACAGCGCGGCCTTGGTGCGCTGGCCGGGCAGTAGCGATGCGAAGCCCTCGGACATCAGAGGCGGATGCAGGCCCACGCGCTTATCCGGGCAATAGACGGTCTCTCCGCGGGTCCTGGTGTCGCGGTCAATCGCGCCGCCCGGCGCCACGTGCGCGGCCACATCCGCGATCGCGTAGTGGACCAGCCAGCCGTCGTCTTGCGGGGAGATCGCGAGCGCTTGGTCAAGGTCGCGCGACCCCTCCGGATCAATCGTGACGAGTGCGAGGTCCGTACGGTCCACCCGCTGGCCCGTGACGTGCGGAAGCTCAGTCGGTCCTTGCCCGTCAGCCTGCGCCTTCGCAACGGCGCGCGCTTCGGCAACCACGGCGTCGGGATACTCCTCGGCAACGCCGTGCCTTGCGCGAATCGCGGCAAATTGCCGCGCAAGCGTGTCGAGGGGCACGCGCGCAACGAGCTTGCGGACGGGCATGCGCGGCTACCGGAAGAGCGGGGCGAGGGCGCCCGCCACGGCTTCTGGGTCTTCGAATGCGGCGAGGTGACCAACTCCCGTGAGAATTACGGGCTCCACGTTGAGGACGTCGGCCATGAGTTCGGCATCGGCCCGCGGAATGATGCCGTCGTTCTCGCCAACGATCACCACCGACGGGGCGTCCACGGTGCGCAGCACCTCCGTGCGGTCCGGCCTGTCCGCCATGGCTCGCTGACCCCAAGCGATCGCCTTGCCGCTATGCCTGGCTACGTCGGCTTCGATCGCGGCAACTAGCTCTTCGCGCCGCTCCCCCTGAGTGCCGATGAGGTCTTCGGCCACGAGCCGTGGGTTTGGATGCTTTGCTTGGTCCTCAACCGAATTGGCGATCGCCAAGCGCTTAGCCACGCCCGCGGCGTCGTCCGGCGTTGACCGCGTGCAGATCAAACCCAACCCAGCCACCGCCGTCGGCTCCCGTTCTACAACCGCGAGCGCGATGTAGCCGCCCATGGAGCAGCCCACCCAGATGGCCGCCTGGTGACCTGTCGCCTCGCGCATCGCCACCACGGCGGCGTCCGCGATGAGTTCAAGTGACGGGTCCTCCTCCGTCATCGGCATGTCGCCAATGCCCGGCAAGTCGAACGCGATGATGTCGCCCGCTACCGTGCCCGCGTCCGCGAGGGCGGCTATGAGGCCCTCCCACTGGCTGCGGTCCACAGGGAACGCGTTGAGGAGCACCAGGGGCGTGCCGTTGGGAGGGGTGGTCACGGGTCTACTCAATCACGAATCGCTGACCGCGTCTGCTGGCACGTGTGTGGGCAGCGGCGCGTGTTGCGGCGCCACGGCGGTGACGATCTCATCGAGCGCACGGCGCACATACGGCTCGCCTACCCACAGATGCTTGGCACCGTCCACGCCAATGACGCGCGCCTGCGGGAGCGCCCGGAACTCCTCGCGCGCCTGATCCGGACGGAGGTAGTCATCCAATTCCGGGATGAGTGCGGTCACGGGCTTGCCCGTTGCCGCCCATGCCTCGAGCGACCCCGTACCCACGCGGCGCACCACCCCATGATTCAAGGGCGGAGACAGCAGCACGGCACCCTCCACGTCGAGCGCAGAGCCGTGCGCGAGCGCCAATTCGGTGCCGAAACTCCAGCCGAGCAGCCAGCGGTTGGGGAGGCCTCTCGTGACGGCGAAGTCCACCGCGGCACGCACGTCCGCACCCTCGGGGCCGCCGCCGCCAAACTCGCCCTCGCTGGTTCCGCGGGGCGAGTGGGTGCCGCGCGTGTTGAAGCGCAGCACCGCAATGTTCGCCAGATACGGCAGGCGCCATGCCGCCTTGCGCAGCACGTGCGAGTCCATGAAGCCGCCGTGCGTTGGCAGCGGGTGGAGGGTGATCAAGGTGGCATCTACCTGGCCGTTTAGTGGCAAGGCGAGTTCGCCTACGAGGGTGAGCCCGTCCTCCGTGCGCAGTTCGATGTTCTCGCGAATGGCGGGCAGCACGGACATGGAGCGGAGCTCCACTGGCTCCACCGGGGGTGTTTCCGCCGGGGGTGTCTCGGGGTGCGGCGTTTCCATCTCAGCCCCGCCCAAAGGTGCGCCAACAGTTCGAGTGCCAATGGCGTCGGGCCTCCTTGGCCGCGGCCTCGCCAAAGAGATGGTCAACCGGCCACGCGACCAGGTGCGGGGTGTCCCCCGCAATCTCCTGCTGGCAGCCGGGACAGATGTAGGTCTTCTCGGCGGGGCGGGGCGTGGCCACGTAGTACTGCTCACCGCGCGGCCCGGGCTCGATGCGAGGGCCGCCGCCCATGGCGCGGTCCGGATCAAACTCCTCGTGGGGCTTGCCGTAGGGACGCTTGGAAGAGCGGCGACCAGTAGGCATGCGCTCAAGTTTATCCGCGCGTTGACGTCGCCTTCACAGCACGGGCGGCTGGCATCGGCTCACGGCCCGGAGGGACTGGGGGGCGCTGAGTCCCTCGTGAGCGTGAAAATTGACGCCCAGGAGGGACGAATCCCGGCTCGATCCCCCTGGAGCGCGAATGGGCCGCGCGGGCGTGCGGCGAGCAGCTCAGTACGAGCAACGCACTTCAAGCAGCTCAATACGCGCGGGGCGGGGTCTTCACTAGGGACTCGATCTCATCCACCGGCACCAGCGCGCGCTGGCGGATTGTCTCCGCGTACCAGTACGCCGAGTCCTTCCACGTCCGCACCTGCGTGTCGTAGTCCACTCGCAGCATCCCAAACCGCTTGGAGTAGCCGTAGCCCCACTCAAAGTTGTCCATGAGACTCCACGCCATGTAGCCGCGAATGTCCGCGCCCTCGGCACGCGCGCGCAGCACGGCGTCGAGGTGATCATGCAGGTATTCGTACCTATCGGTGTCACGAATGCGTCCATCGTCGCTCACTTCGTCGGGCCATGAGGCGCCGTTTTCGGTGACGATCATGGGCACGCCAAGGTCCCGCTGGATGCGCAGCAGGTGCGCGTGGAATCCGCTGGGGTCCACATTCCAGCCCATCGTGGTGCGCTTGCCGATGAGCGGCATGAACTCCACGTGATCCGCACCGGGCCAGCAGCTGAACTTGGTGGCCTTGTGCCCGTCTTCGCCCGTGTCGTGGCGCGGGCCGTCATGGTGCCGCACGGAGTGGCTCGAGTAGTAATTCACGCCAACCTCGTCAACGGTGCCCTTGATCGCGTCCAGGTCACCCTCGCGCACAAAAGACCAATCCGTGATGCCCGAAGTTGCGGCCAGTAGATCTTCCGGGTACCGGCCGTGCGCGAGCGGGTCTAGGAAAATGCGGTTGGCCAGGGCGTCGATGAGGTGGGCTGCGGCGACATCGCGCGGGTCCGCAACGTTCCACGGACGAGGCAAATGCGAGTTGAGCACAATGGAGACCTGCGCGTTGGGCGCCTCCTCCTTGATGGCCCGGTAGGCGAGGCCGTGGGCAAGATTGAGATGGTGAGCGGCGGCGAGGGACTCCGCGTGGTCACTGCGGCCCGGCGCGTGCGCACCCGAGCCGTAGCCCAGGAACGCCGTGCACCACGGCTCGTTGAACGTGGTCCAGTGCTTGATGCGGTCCCCAAACTCGGCAGCACAGGCGCGCGCGTGGGCGACAAAGTTGTCCACCACGGCGCGATCCGGCCAGCCACCAGCATCCTCTGCCCACTGCGGCAAGTCCCAGTGGTAGAGCGTCACGATGGGCTCGATGCCACGGCTCTCAAGCTCGTCGAGAATGCGGTGATAGAAAGCGAAGCCCTCCGCATTGAATCCGCCGTCGGTGCTGGGCTGGATGCGCGGCCACGCGAGAGAGAACCGGTACGCGGTGAGTCCCAGCTCCGCCATGGCGGCGATGTCGTCGGCGTAGCGGTGGAAGTGGTCGCACGCCACGTCTCCCGTATCACCGTTGTAGGTGCGCCCGGGGGTGTGGGAGAAGGTGTCCCAAATGGAGGCACTACGGCCGCCCTCGTGCGCGGCTCCCTCGATCTGATACGACGCCGTTGAGGCACCAAACAAGAAGTCTGCGGGGAACGGGGATGCGGCACTGGAAGGCTGACTCATGGCGGATAGCCTACCGCCCGGTAGGCGAACACGCGAAACGTTTCTACGCGGTGGCGGGACGTGCCCGTTTAAGCGCTAGCGGTTGTGCGGCGAACGCCGCGTCAGAACAGCCGCGTGCCCGAGTCGTCGACCCCACGCATCGCGTCATAGTCGAGCAGCACGCACCGAATACCGCGGTCCTCCGCGAGGACTCGCGCCTGCGGCTTGATCTCTTGCGCGGCGAAGACCCCGGCAACCGGTGCCAGCAGCGGGTCGCGGTTGAGCAGCTCTAGGTACCTCGTAAGCTGCTCCACGCCGTCGATGTCTCCGCGCCGCTTGATCTCCACCGCCACGGACGCACCGGCCGAGTCCCGCGCCATGATGTCAACCGGCCCAATGGCCGTGGGGAACTCGCGCCGCACCAGCGTGTGGCCGGCTCCAAGCAATGCAATCTGCTCCGCGAGCAGCACCTGCAGGTGCGCCTCCACGCCATCCTTGATCAGACCGGGGTCAACGCCCAGCTCATGAGACGAATCGGAAAACACCTCGTAGATGTCGATTTCGAGACGATCATCCGTCTTGTCGTGCTGAACCACCCACGTAGCCGTCACTCCAGCGGCGGCCGCCTCGGCGTCGGGCAAATTGGCGCGCAAGGTGCACGGAGGGCTCATCCAATTGAGCGGCTTGTAGGAGCCGCCGTCGGAGTGGAGGAGCACCGAGCCGTCTGCCTTCACCATGATCGCTCGCGTCGCGAGCGGCAAGTGGGCACTGAGTCGGCCCGTGTACCGGGCTGCGCACTGCGCGATGACTACACGCATGCGATAGCGAGCTGCCTGGCCTTAACCAGCAGGCGTCTCGACGGGTTCCGCGACGATCGTGATGGCGTTGTGGTCAAAGGAGATGAAGCCGCCGGTGATCTCCACCGTGGTGTCACCCTCGGAGCCATGCACGCGCACGGCGCCCTCGCGCAGCACGGAGAGCACGGGCTCGTGGCCTGCGAGCAGACCAATCTCGCCCTCAACAGTGGGCGCGACCACGCGTTCCGCCGAGCCGGACCACAGCACGCGGTCCGGCCCAACGATGTCTACGGTGAGGGCGTCGGCCATGATCAGCCGATCTCCTTCTGGATGCGGTCCCAGTTCTTCTCGAGGTCTTCGATGCCACCGATGTTGAAGAACGCCTGCTCAGACACGTGGTCGTACTTGCCGTCCACGATGCCACTGAACGCCTCAACGGTCTCGGAAAGCGGAACGGTGGAGCCAGGCACGCCGGTGAACTGCGTAGCCATGTAGGTGTTCTGCGAGAGGAACTGCTGGATCTTGCGAGCACGCGCCACGATGATCTTGTCGTCCTCGGAGAGCTCGTCAACACCGAGGATGGCGATGATGTCCTGGAGTTCCTTGTTGCGCTGCAGGATCGACTTGACGTCGTTCGCCGTCTGGTAGTGATCCGCGCCAACGTAGCGCGGGTCAAGGATGCGCGAGGTGGACGTCAGCGGGTCAACGGCCGGGTACAGGCCGCGCGAGGCGATCTCACGGCTGAGCTCGGTGGTGGCGTCGAGGTGCGCGAACGTGGTGGCCGGGGCCGGGTCCGTGTAGTCGTCGGCAGGCACGTAGATGGCCTGCAGCGACGTGATGGAGTGACCACGCGTGGAGGTGATGCGCTCCTGCAGCTGACCCATCTCGTCCGCGAGGTTGGGCTGGTAGCCCACGGCGGAAGGCATGCGGCCCAGAAGGGTCGAGACCTCAGAGCCGGCCTGCGTGAAGCGGAAGATGTTGTCAATGAAGAGCAGCACGTCCTGGCTCTGCACGTCACGGAAGTACTCCGCCATCGTGAGCGCGGACAGCGCAACGCGAAGACGCGTGCCCGGCGGCTCGTCCATCTGGCCAAACACAAGAGCGGTCTGCTTGATGACGCCAGACTCGGTCATTTCCGCGATCAGGTCGTTGCCCTCACGCGTGCGCTCACCAACACCGGCGAACACCGACACACCGTTGTGGTTGTTGGCAACGCGGTAAATCATCTCCTGGATGAGCACGGTCTTACCAACACCGGCACCACCGAACAGGCCGATCTTTCCACCTTGCACGTACGGCGTCAGGAGGTCGATGACCTTGATGCCCGTCTCGAACATCGTGGTCTTGGACTCGAGCTGGTCAAAGGCCGGGGGCTTGCGGTGAATGGGCCAGCGCTCGGTGATCTCGATCGTCTCGCCGGGCTCGGTGTTGAGCACCTCGCCGATCACGTTGAACACGTGACCCTTGGTGACATCGCCAACGGGCACGGAGATTGCCGCGCCGGTGTCGCTCACAAGGGCGCCGCGGACCAGGCCGTCGGTGGGCTTGAGCGCAATGGCGCGCACCATGTTGTCGCCAAGGTGCTGAGCAACCTCGAGCGTCATGTGCAGCACGCCCTCGTCCTCACCCTGCGCGGACAGGTCAATATCCACCTTGAGCGCGTTGTAGATGTCGGGCAGCGCGTCGGCGGGGAACTCGATGTCGACAACGGGGCCGATCACTCGCGCAACACGGCCAACACCGAGCTGGGGCTCGGCTGCCTTGCTGGCGGTCGCCGACTTAGCGGACGCTGCCTTGGCGGCAGGCGCCTTCTTCGCGGGGGCCTTGGAGGTCTTTGCTGTGGGGCTCATGGGTTCTCCGATCACGAGGCCGACGCGAGCGCGTCAGCGCCCGATACGATCTCGCTGATTTCCTGGGTGATCTCAGATTGACGCGCCGAGTTGGCGAGCCTTGTGTAGTTACGAATGATGTCTTCGGCGTTCGATACGGCCGTGTTCATGGCCCGCTGACGGTTGGCAAGTTCCGACGCTGCGGCTTGCAGGAGCACGCCGTGCAGTCGCGCTTCGATGTAACGAGGCAGCAGAGCGTCCAGTACGTCTTCAGCGCTAGGTTCAAAGTCGTAAAGCGGTGCGATGCCCTCGCCGGGCTCCGGCACGCCTTCAACGATTTCCAGCGGGAGCAGGCGAATTACGCGGGTCTCTTGCGTCACCATCGAGGTGAAGTGCGTGTAGACAACGTGGAGCTCGGACACTCCCCCGTCCTCGGGTGCAGCCGTGAACGCGTCAAAGAGGACAGCCGCCATTTCCCTGGCAGTCGCCAGAGTTGGTGCGTCGGAACCGCCAGTCCAGCGCGCGGCCAGTTTGCGCCCACGGAACGCGTAGTAGGAAACCGCCCTGCGGCCCGACGCGTATTGCACCACCTCGTGGCCGTCACCAATGAGCCGCTCGCGCAGGCGCTCGGCTTCCCGGATGACGTTTGCCGTGTAGGCGCCAGCCATGCCGCGGTCGGCGGCCACCGTGAGCAACGCGATCGCGTTGGTGTCCGTGCGCTTGGTGGTGAGCGGGTGATCCACGATCGAGTGCGTAGCAACGGCACTGATGGCGCGCGTGAGTGCGCGCGAATACGGCGTGGCCGCCGTCACGTGCGCGCGCGCCTTTCCGATGCGTGAAGCCGCAATGAGCTCCATCGCACGGAAGATCTTTTTCAGCGACTGTGTCGACCGGATCCGTTGCCGGTAGACGCGCTGCTGTCCACCCATCGGCTACTTCTTCTTCCCCGTGACGATCTGCTCCTGCTCAACCTCTGCCGTGCCGCCACCCTGGATGGTGGAGGTGGTGGTGAGGTCCGTGCCTTCGCCCGCGAGGAACGTCGAGACGTAGTCGTCAACGTGCTTGTGGAGCTGGGCCTCGACCTCGGCGCTGAGCACGTTGGTCTTGGCAATGTCGTCAAGGATCGAGGTGTTGCGACGCAGGTGATCGAGCAACTCGCGCTCGAATCGCAAGACGTCGGCAACGGCGATCTTGTCGAGCTTGCCCTTGGTGCCGGCCCAAATCGACACCACCTGCTCCTCAACCGGGTACGGCGAGTACTGCGGCTGCTTGAGGAGCTCCATGAGGCGAGCACCGCGCGTCAGCTGCTGACGAGAGGCCGCGTCGAGGTCCGAGGCGAACATCGCGAACGCCTCGAGCGAGCGGTACTGCGCGAGGTCAATCTTGAGCGTTCCAGACACGGCCTTCATGGCCTTGACCTGCGCGGAACCTCCAACGCGAGACACCGAGATACCCACGTCAATGGCGGGACGCTGGTTGGCGTTGAAGAGATCGGACTGCAGGAAGATCTGGCCGTCCGTGATCGAGATGACGTTGGTGGGGATGTACGCGGAGACGTCGTTCGCCTTGGTCTCGATGACGGGGAGGCCCGTCATGGAACCGGCACCCATCTCGTCGGACAGCTTGGCGCAACGCTCCAGCAGACGAGAGTGCAAGTAGAAGACGTCACCCGGGTATGCCTCGCGGCCCGGCGGGCGGCGCAGCAGCAGCGACACGGCGCGGTACGCCTCGGCCTGCTTGGAGAGGTCATCGAAAATGATGAGGACGTGCTTGCCGTCGTACATCCAGTGCTGGCCAATAGCCGAGCCGGTGTAGGGCGCGAGGTACTTGAAGCCGGCAGGGTCCGATGCGGGAGCGGCGACGATGGTCGTGTACTCAAGCGCTCCGGCCTCTTCCAGCGCACCACGGACGCCCGCGATGGTGGAGCCCTTCTGGCCGATTGCCACGTAGATGCAGCGCACCTGCTTGTTGGGGTCACCCGAGTCCCAGTTGGCCTTCTGGTTGATGATCGTGTCGATCGCGATGGCGGTCTTGCCCGTCTGGCGGTCACCGATGATGAGCTGGCGCTGGCCGCGACCGATGGGGATCATCGCGTCGATGGACTTGAGGCCGGTCTGCAAGGGCTCGTGCACCGACTTGCGCGCCATAACGCCAGGTGCCTGCAGCTCGAGTGCGCGGCGACCGGTGGTCTCGATGTCGCCAAGGCCGTCGATGGGCGTGCCGAGCGGGTCAACGACGCGGCCAAGGTAGCCATCGCCAACGGCCACTGAGAGCACCTCACCGGTGCGGCGCACCTCTTGGCCCTCTTCGATGCCTGCGAACTCGCCAAGCACAACAACGCCTACCTCGCGCACGTCAAGGTTGAGCGCGAGCCCAAGCGTGCCGTCTTCAAAGCGCAGCAGTTCGTTGGCCATGCAGCCCGGCAGGCCTTCAACCTGCGCAATACCGTCGCCTGCGAGGACCACACGGCCCACCTCGTCGCGAACCGCGCCGTCTGGCACGTACGACTTCACGTAGGTGTCGAGCGCGGCCCTGATGTCGTCGGGGCTGATCGTCACATCGGTCATGACATGTCTCCTATTGATATGCGTCGGGTTAGCCGACAAGTCGTCGTCGTGCGTCGTTGAGGCGGGCCAGGACGGTGCCGTCCACGACCTCCGCTCCAACCTGAACTCGGATGCCGCCGAGGACCGCAGGGTCCACGCTGGCGTTGATTTGGATTTGCCGTCCGTACGCGTCGCCAAGGATCTGGGCCAGGCGCTTGCGCTGCGCGGCGCTGAGCTCCACAGCCGCGCTCACGTTGGCGACATACCGGTTGCGGCGGTGCGCTGCGGCCTCAAGCAAGAGGTTGATCGTTGGCAACAGCCTGCGGCCACGCGGCACGCCCACGGCGCGCTCGAGCATGGCCGTGGTGACGTCGGAAAGTTTGCCGTCAAACACATCGTGGAACAGCGCAAGACGCGCCGCCTTGGTGGCGGTACGGTTGCTCAGCGCGATCCGCAAGTCGCGGTTGGCGCTCAGCACCCGCTCAACTCTGAAGAGCTCGTCTTCAACGGCATCGAGCCTGCCTGCCTTCTCCGCATAGGCGAAGAGAGCGTGCGCACCAGCGAATTCCACAGACTCCGGCAAGTCGCGGTCCTCAGACCAGCGCGCGTGAGCGAAGGCCTTGAGCACGTCAACCGCGCGGGAATCGAGCTTGCCGAAGAGCGCATCGACGAGTTCGGCCTTGTCGTGGCCTGGGCGAGCGGGATCTGTGAGCGCGCGGCGCAGCGATCCGGAGGAGTCGAGCACGTCGACCGCGGAGTACAGCTGTTCCGCGATCACCAACGCGCCCGTGCCAGCGGCGGTCGCTACGGGATCGAACGCCTCCAACACGGAGTCGCGCGACGTCTGACTCGTACCCTTCATGATCAGCTGTCCGCCTTCACGGTGGTCTCGAGGTCTTCGAGGAACGAGTTGATGACGCGCTGCTGACGAGCATCATCCGCAAGCGACTCGCCAACAATGCGTGACGCGAGTTCAGTCGCGAGCACGCCAACCTCGGAGCGCAGCGACACGATGACCTGCTGACGCTCAGCCTCGAGCGCCTTCTGTGCAGTCGCGGCAATGCGCTCTGCCTCTTTGGTGGCCTTGGTGCGTGTCTCCGCGAGAATCTGCGAAGCCTCAACCCGAGCGTCCTCACGAATGCGCGCGGCCTCAGCCCTAGCGTCGGTCAACTGCGCCGTGTACTCCTCGAGCGCAGCAGCGGCCTCAGCCTGAGCCTTCTCCGCCTTGGTGATGCCTCCCTCGATGAGGGCCGCGCGCTCGTCAAGCGTGCCAAGGAGCTTGGGCAACACAAACTTGAAGAAGGCACCAAAAATCAACGCGAGGACTACGAATGACCAAAAGATCTCGAACGGCTCTGGAATGAGCGGGTTGTGCTTTTCTTCACCCGCCGCAGCCAGCACCAATGTTGCGAGCTTCATGGTTACGGCAGGAAGAACGGCGTGGCGATACCGATGAGCGCGAGCACCTCGATAAGACCGATACCGATCCACATGATGCCCTGCAGCTTGCCAGCCATCTCAGGCTGACGAGCCGTGCCCTCAACGACCTTGCCCATGAGGATGCCAAGACCGATGGCCGGGCCGATGGCCGCGAGGCCATACCCAACCGTGTTCATGTTGCCCGAGAGCTCAGCAAGCGTCGTGACGTCTGCCATGGTGATTCCTTTCGTGTCCGGTTGCGGTCCGGACGGTTAGTGGTCCTCTGAGACGGCCATGTTGATGTACACGGCCGAGAGGATGGCGAAGATAAACGCCTGAAGGGTTGCCACGAAAACCTCGAGGCAAGTGATGAAAATGATTCCGAGGAAGGTGATGACGCCGTACGCGATGTTGAAGTTGGACGGCGCCTGCACCCAGAAGTAGTTGGTTGCCGACATCGTCAGCACCAGGAGGAGGTGGCCCACGATCATGTTGATGGTGAGCCGGAGCGCCAGCGTGGCAGGGCGAATGATGAGCGCCTGCAGAAAGTCGATGACTGCGATGAGTGGCTTGAGGAATACCGGCACGCCCGGTGGGAATAGCGAGTGCTTCACATACCCGCCGGCGCCGTGCTTCATGATGCCGCCCGTGACGTACACAATCCACGTCACCGCGGCCAGCACCATCGAGATTCCGATGAGGCCGGTGGAGGCGATGTTGAGCCCGGGTATGACGCCCGTGATGTTGAAGGCCAAGATGCCAAAGAACATCGTCAGCAGGAGCTTCTCGTACTTCTTGCCCTCGACCTTGCCAAGCACGCCATAGACGACGTTCTCGCGGATGTAGTCGATGATGACCTCGACGACGCTCTGGCCGCGGCTGGGTACCACTGTGGCGCGGCGAGCAACGAAAGCCATGATGCCAACGAGCAACACGGCGGCGATGACGCGCACCATCATCACGCGGTTGAACTCGTAGAAGGTGCCGTCGCCAAAAAGCGCAGGCGGATAGAAGTCGTTCAGCGAAGGCGGGTGAAAACCATCACCCTCTTCGGCGACGATTCGGAGCATCGGCGCGACGTTCAGAGCACACTCTCCGGGAGGTTGGGCCGCGCAGGGAGGCAGGCCAAAAAATTAGGTCTGGATCTGGGTCTAGCGTACCCCATCGTGGGGGGCTTCGGTGCCCGCCGAGGGTGATGGGGAGACGTAGGGAATGCGACCTCGCTGGTACACCACAATGTCGATGATGAGAGCGGCAAGCGAGCCCGCAAGGAGCGTTGCACCAAACGCGGGCCGCACCAGGCTGTCCACGTTCTGTGCGATCACCGCACCCACAATGAGCAGCAGAATCTTGGCCATCGACGACACCATGACGGCCCCCGCAAAGACGAGCGGTTCCTTGCGCACGGTGAGCACCGCAACGGCCTGGGTCCCAAGCCCAAACATCGCCGCGAGCGCCGCGCCCGCGAGCGCACTCCACATGGCCGCAGTGCCGCCGGCAAAGTAGGCGATCGCGCAGCCAACGACGGTGACAACCGCAATGGCAATGGCCGACCACCTCAGTCCGCGTCGGAACACCTTTTCCTGGGGGCTCATGCGATCTCCTCTTGCTTGGGATTGTCCTGCGCTCTGCGCACCGCTCGCAGCAACCGTCCCCATAGCGCGGTGAGGGCTTTGCGAACGCGCTCGGAGAAGGTCACCACACATGCAATGGCGATGCCAAGCGCGAGGAGCAAGAGCGCTACCGGGCCGGGCAGGAACACCACCGAAACCGTGCCAAAGGAGAGCACGAATGTCCACAAGTAGAGGACCCCAACCGCCCAACGGTGCGAATGCCCGTGCCGCAACAGCACGTGGTGCAAGTGGTGCGCATCCGGCGTGAACGGCGACTCTCCGCGCAGCATGCGCCGCAACACGGCGAGCGTCATGTCGATGAGCGGCACCGCAACCACCATGAGCGGCAACACTATGGGAATGAAGGCGGGAATGCGTTCGCGCGCGGAGACCACTTCGGGGTCAATCTGGCCCGTGACGATGATCGCAGCCGCGGCAATGGTGAGCCCAAGCACCATGGACCCCGAGTCCCCCATGAAGATACGCGCCGGATGCGCGTTATGCGGCAAGAACCCAATGCACGCGCCAACCAGCACCGCGAGGATGAGGGTCGCGAGCGACGAGTAGTCGCCGGGAGACGCGGAGCGCGCGAGCACGTACGTGTAGGTGAAGAACGCGAGACCACCGATAGCGACCATGCCTGCGGCCAGTCCGTCGAGTCCGTCAACAAAGTTGACCGCGTTGATCGCGATCACCACCACAACCACCGTGACCACGAGCGAGACATAGGAAGAGCCGATGGTGACGCCCGCGATGGGCACCGTCACGAGCTGCACGCCGCCCCAGGCCATGAAGAGCGCGGCCAGCACTTGGCCTGCGAGCTTCGCCATCCAGTCGAGGTCCCAGATGTCGTCGGCCACGCCAAGCGCGCACACGATCGCCGCTCCCCCAAGCACGGCCCACGCCGAGCGGGACATGTTGAATACCGGATCCAGGAAGGGGATGGCGCTGGCAAAAACTATGCCCGACGCTATGCCAAGAAAGATTGCCACCCCACCAAGGCGGGGCGTGGGGGTGGTGTGCACGTCTCGGCTGCGCACCGCAGTGACGGCGCCCGTGCGGAACGCGAGGTGGCGCATTCCCGGGGTGGCCACGTAGGCGAGAAGCGCGGCAATCGCCATCAGGATGAGGTAGACCTTCACCCGTCGGTACCGCGGTTCTCCTGGGGAACGAGCGCGGCGGCGCCCACCACTTCCACGATTTCGTCGCGAGTCACTCCACCAGCGCGGACCACTCGCAGCCGGTCTTCCGTGGCATCCACGATCGTGGATGCCACGCCCAGCGGGCTGTCGCCGCCGTCAAGGTAGATCGCCACGGCGTCCTTGAGCTGTTGGCGTGCGTGCTCGGCGTTGAGGGAGGGGGGTGCGCCGGTGCGGTTGGCGCTCGTCACCGCGAGGGGGCCGGTCCGTTCCAGGAGCGCCCTGGCCCCGGCATGGTTGGGCACCCGCAGCGCCACGGTTCCGTGCGTTTCACCAAGGTCCCACGCAAGGCTGGGCTGCGACCACACGATGACCGTCAGCGCGCCCGGCCAGAACGCCTCCATGAGCGCCCGGGCGGTGTCCGGCACATCGCGAGCGAGCCCGTCGAGGGTCCGCACCGAAGGAATGAGCACGGGCGGCGGCATTTGCCGGTCCCTGCCCTTTGCCGCGAGAACTGCCGCTACAGCGTCGGGCTGGAAAGCGTCGGCCCCTATGCCGTACACCGTGTCCGTTGGCAAGACGATAACGGAGCCCGCTTCCACGGCGGCAACGGCGGCGTCGAGCGACGGACCCCAGGTAGCGGGATCAAAGCAGGGCAGGATCACGCGAACCAGTGTCTCAGACGCGCGCCGTAGATTACGCGCCGATGCGCCGCGTCACGAGCATGCGGTCGCGGCCCGTGAGGTCCTTGAGCGTGGTGGCAGCGTCCCAATAGACGGATGATTCGGCGAATTCGCGCAACTGGGCGCCCTGCCTGTCGCCGTGCTCAACGATGAGCACCCCACCAATGCGCAGCAAGCGCACGGCCTCGTCAATGATGTCCCTTGGCACGGCCAGGCCGTCCTCGCCCAGGCCGTAGAGCGCTTGCGGCGGGTCGTGGAGGGCGACCTCAGCGTCCAGGGGCACCATGCCTGTAGGGATATATGGCGGGTTGGTCACTACTACGTCTGCGCACGCGTCAAAGTGGCGCAGGCAATTGCGGGCGTCGGCGAGCACGGTGCGCACGCGCTCGCGCACGCTCGGCGGCTGCGCGCGCACATTGCGGCGCAAGTACACCCACGCCTCCTCGCTCGCTTCCACGAGTGTTACCAGGGAGTTTGGCACTTCATTGGCGATCGCGAGGCCTATGGCGCCGGAGCCGGCGCACAGGTCCGTGACGCGGACAGGGCCGCTTTGCGCGCCCCCTGTGCTCATTGACTCGCGCGCCGCATCGATGGCCACTTGCGCCACCGTCTCGGTCTCCGGACGCGGCACAAAGACGCCGGGCCCAACTTCAAGTTCGAGGGTGCGGAAGTACGCAGTGCCCGTGATGTGCTGCAGCGGTTCGCGTTCCACGCGGCGCGTCACGCGCGTCTCCAGCCGGTCAAGATCGGCGTCCTCTGGCCAGTCGTCGTCGCGAGCAGCCGCGAGGCGAACCTGATTGACGTCCCAGCCCAGTGTGTGCGCAATGAGCACAATGGCGTCCACCTGCGGCGAGGGGACCCCGGCGTCGGCCAGTCGTTGGGCAGTGGAGCGCACCCTGGCTCCAATGGTCGGCATGCTGGCTTACTCGGCTCCCGCGAGGCGAGCGGCCTCGTCGGCGTCTAGCGCGGACTGGATCACCGGCCCAAGGTCACCGGCGAGCACCTGGTCGAGGTTGTATGACTTGTAGCCCGTGCGGTGATCCGCAATGCGGTTCTCCGGAAAGTTGTACGTGCGGATGCGCTCGGAGCGGTCAACGGTGCGCACCTGGGATTTGCGGAGGTCGCTCGCCTCTGCATCCGCCGCTTCCTTTTGCGCCGCGAGCAAGCGCGCGCGCAGAATGCGGAACGCCGATTCCTTGTTTTGCAGCTGGCTCTTCTCGTTCTGGCAGCTCACCACGATGCCCGTTGGGATGTGGGTGAGGCGAACGGCGGAGTCCGTGGTGTTGACGGACTGGCCCCCGGGGCCGGACGAGCGGAACACGTCAACGCGAACGTCGTTGGGATCTAGCTCCACCTCGGCAACGTCTTCCACTTCCGGGAACACCAGCACGCCGGCTGCAGACGTGTGGATGCGGCCCTGTGACTCCGTGGCTGGCACGCGCTGCACGCGGTGAACGCCGCCCTCGTACTTGAGGTGCGCCCACACGCCATCCTCAGGCTGCACCGCACCGGAGCTCTTGACGGCAACGGAGACGTCCTTGTAGCCGCCCATGTCTGTGTGGTTGGCCTCGAGCACCTCGGTCTTCCAGCCTTGCTGCTCGGCGTACTTGAGGTACATGCGCAGCAGGTCGCCCGCGAAGAGCGCAGACTCCTCGCCGCCCTCGCCGGACTTGATCTCGAGGATCGCGTCGCGCGCGTCGTCGGGGTCGCGAGGAATGAGGATGCGACGCAGGGTCTCGGTGGCTTCTTCCGTTGCCAGTTCCAAAGCCGGCACTTCTGCCGCAAACTCGGGATCGGCGTCGGCCATATCCCGGGCGGCGGCGAGGTCCTCCGCGGCCGCAGACCACGCACGGTGAGCCGCGACCACACGCCCGAGCTCCGCAAAGCGGCGCCCGAGCGTGCGAGCACGCCCAGTGTCCGCGTGGACGCTGGGGTCGGCTAACTGCCGTTCAATGTCTGCGTACTCGTCCAGCAGTGGCTGGACGGCCGCGAAGGCCTCGGCCACAGGGGGCGACGTTACTTCGCGGCGTCGTTACTTGGCGCGGCGGTGCCGTAGCGCTTCTCGAAGCGCGCCACGCGACCACCGGTGTCCATGATCTTCTGCTTGCCCGTGTAGAACGGGTGGCAGGCGTAGCAAACTTCAACGTTGATCGCGCCGCTCGTGACGGTGGACTTGGTGTCAAAGGTGTTGCCGCAGGTGCACGTGACAGTGGTGGCCACGTACTCGGGGTGAATATCTTGCTTCATGATCTCCCTTAAGGTGCCGCCGGGTCCGTCTGCACATCTTGCAGCGGTGAACCGGCTGGCCAGCGTTCTATTGTGCCAGGTTTGGCCTCACTTGGCTAACCCTCACTAGGTATAACGCACGCGCATTCCGCGGCGGCTCCCAAGGCTCTTCACCCCGCGAGCCGCCGCGCATGCGTCAGGAGACAGACACGGTCATGCCGGTGTCGGTTTGGCGATCCACGTGGATCTTGACGCCCACGCCCGGCAACTTCACGCCATGGTTGGGCAGCTCCGAGTACCAGTACGTCTTGGTGTCATCGAATAGCGGGTTGGCCTTGGCTCCCTTGATGTCGCTCCTGGTCCCGTTGACGTGCAACTTGAGCGAGTCAGCCTTTTTGAGACTGAAGGGAGCGTCATATACCTGCACTCGAGCCCGCCACAGGTTCCCGTTGACATCTTTCACGGGCTTGGGGTGGGCGTCGATATAGAGGTTTCAGACGCTGCCTGGGTGCGCGAACGTGTCATTGTCCGCGTACGAGAGGTCCCAATAGGAGATGAGCAGCCCCT